>Ga0272441_10000488_pt1 | contig 90402 bp, 84 predicted proteins | sample SSMProp6N_FD_193582 | JGI IMG/M metagenome (GOLD analysis project Ga0272441, IMG submission 193582) | Marine sediment archaeal communities from Little Sippewissett salt marsh, Falmouth, MA, United States - SSM-Prop-6N | ecosystem: Environmental > Aquatic > Marine > Wetlands > Sediment ... | reverse complement strand
CCACGGCCACGGGGCTCTGTGCATCGCCAGAGTGGAAGTCACCCTGGACAATCGGCCATCCGCTGGCCGGAGATTTTTTATCTGCCATTTTTTATCACCTCAAATCAATCCAAACAGGATAATTCCCGCGACAAACAGTCCGATAGCCATACCATACCAGAACGCTGTGACACCACCGGCAATCCCGAGCACACCTTCACGGTTCTCGAACGAGGCGAGGAAGTTCCCTTCTGCCGAGAGCATGCCGACGATATCGTCAGCAATCGCTTCGAGTTCTGCAACCTGATCGATGACCGGTGCCAGTGACTCGCCCATGGTCGTAATGACCCCGAGGAACGGGTCGGCCACGAGACCAAATTCGGGTAACACTTCAATGTATCCCATTATGCACCACCCTTTGGTTCACGAATCGGCTTTGCATCCAGCCAGGCAAAGGCATCCCGCTTGGAGAGTTTGATGTACTCCATATAGGTGTAGATCCACCCGATGAATGCCACGATAAAACCGAGAATCGCCGCCCCGACGGAGAGGAACGCAAACGACATGACCGCAACGGCGATCATGCTCAGGAAACCACACTCAGCCGCACACATCTGGGTCCTGTCCTGTGACTCGTTGGGCCCGAGGCAGGCGTTGAACGGGTGCTGGATGGCGATACCGCCGAGCATGAAAATCACCGCGATCACGCTGCCGCCGATGAGCGAGACAGAGTAGGTCGCAACCTCGATGCCGAAGAACGTGGTCGATCCGGCGATCATATCAAGGAACGCGAACGAACCGGTTGCCATTGATGAGAATCCCAGCAGGATCAGCGCACCGGCAATGGTCAGTTCGGTAAGCATGCGGATCATCACCGGGATGTTCATGTTCAGGACCTTGTCAGAGAGGAACCCGAGGATGACACCGAGGACTGCGGCAATAATTACCGCCCCGATCGGGGAAGCAACACCCATCTTGGTTGCGAGGAGCATTGCAATGACGCCTGACCCGAGCGAGATCATACCGGCTGACGGGACGCCTGTTCCGATACCATAGCTGCAGAGGGTCTTGATGGAATCAGTTCCCCACCAGATTGCGAACACCGCACCGATGCCCCCGAAGAATGAGAACAGCTGCGTTCCGGTGAGGACATTCAGGTAGGTCAGGTAAATGGCCACGAGGGATCCGACGAGTCCGATCGCCATGATCCTGTCGTGCGGCACACCACCTTCAGATACTTCAACTTTAACCGACATTTTTCCACCTCAGAGTGCAACCACCATGATTGCCACCATTCCGCAGACTGCCGAGGCAACTGCCGCAGCGATGACTGCCCGCGGGAACCGCTTGAACTTGGGGTCGTGCGGCCCTTCGATGGTACCGGTGATGTTGTATGCGGTCAGCACGGCGTTGATAAGGAACATACCCACCGCGAAAATTCCGGCCAGCGAAACTGCCACCGGCAGAACCTCTTCGAGCGGGACATTGTAGAGTGTCGGCAGCGCTGCCGCATAGACGGCGAGCAGCTCGAGATAGATGAGCGTTCCGCCGAGACCGCCGAGTGTTCCACCGATCACACCTCCCACGTAGGAGATGAACGGCAGGCCGTGTCCCTCGGTTCCCTGCGACTTGTACTGCGGGAACGTGTCACCGGTGATGGGGTCCTTGTCGACCTTACCGGACGCGGAGGGAATCCCCATGCCGAAGACGTAAATGACGTTCACCATCAGACAGGTGATTGCCATCATCAGGCCGCCGCCGACCGCGCCGGCACCGAGCGCCACGGCAAAGCCGAGTGAAGCCGCCCACGCACCGCCGAAGAGGCCAGCGAGACCGGCACCAGCGGCGAGCATTGCCACACCGGTTGCGATACCGGGTGCCTGCCCCATTGCTGCCGGCGCACCGCCGACCGGGACAAAGTGCACGCCGAACCCGATGAGGGCTCCACCGATGATGATGCCGATGAGGGCGATGGTACCGCCCGTCGAGGCGATGAAGAATGTAATGCCGAGAGCGATGAGAAGCACCACGATGCCGATAACCGAAGCCGTCGGGTTGATTCCTTCACCGCCGGCAGCTGCTCCACCAAGTGCGCTCATGATGCTGCCTCCTCTGCTTCTGCGGGAGCTTCGGCGTACGGGCCGAAGGTGTTGCGCGCCCATGTCTCCACATAGCGGTCGATGACCATGAAGATGAGAATAATCACGACACCGGCGATGACCGCACCCCATCCTGCGGCGAACGACTCGAAGAGCACAGTACGCCAGAGTTCAAAGAACACGATCAGGCCGAAACAAAGCCCTGATGCCGGACCGGCGAGCTTGGAAGTGAACCAGCCGTTATCAAGCGAACTGCGCTGACCGGCTTCCGCGTAACGGACGATGTTTCCGGAGGCGGAAATCGGCACGCCAGCGCCGAACTTCTGCTCCTGGTATTGCCGCTCCTTACCATAGAACGGATTTCCTGTTGCAGAACCGGCTGCACCGAGCGCGATACCCCAGACCAGGCCCAGAAGCGGCAGGGGGAAGGGGTGGCCAAGCGCGGCGACCATCAGGTAGCACATCGAAATCGTGGTGAAAATCGCCACAAAGGCATGCGCCATGGTCACGGTCGTCACCGATTTCAGAATATCGATGTAGACCGGCTGTTCGAACTTTGCGAGACTCGCCGTTCGTCCCAGGTATGCCGTCGTTGCATAAACACCCTGGACAAAGACTGCAATCGCAGCACCAACGATGAGGGCAAGAATCGCATTCAGATTGATCGCCATCAGCGCCCACGCGATGCCGGCTCCGAGAGCACACCAAAGGCCATATGCGGGGGGTTCACCGGAAATTGCTTTGTTGTATATCCGGTGAATGTACCCCATCTGCGGAGCGAGCTGAACCTGTGAGTTCGGGTCACCCTGTGATCCGATATCAGATTCAGTATCTTCCGCTGCACCAGCCACGGTGGCAAGGGCTCCGGCTAATGCGGTAACGCCAATGCCGAGTACTAGGTTTTCAACCATTTAGGCATCCTCCTGCGTGCCACATGCACAAGTAATACAAACCCTTTTTGGTTCATTTAACAGTGGGTAACGGCTTTATTAAAGGTTTCGAAAAGATGACCGTGTTTTGTGGGAATTTCTGAAAAATGCGGCAGAATTTAAGATTTACGCTGTTGTGAGTTGAGTTAGTGAAAAAAAGGTTGTGTTGGGGTTAGCGGGCCGGGATGATGAGCGAACGCTCGCCAGCCGGAGCGAACTCGCGGATTGCACCCTTTGCGAACTCGCGGCGGGGCTCGGCGAAGTCGAACTTGAGCGAGGGGTCGGCGAAGCAGACCGCCACACGCGGGTCGTAACAGAACGCGTCGCCACGTCCGTAGTGGGCGCCACCGACGATAGCGGCGTACTCTCCCTGGTGACCGACGTTCATCGCGTAGTTCGGGTAGTTCGGTCCGCGGAGTTCTCCGATCAGACCCTCGTCGGGCCGGATGGCCAGCGAGTTTGCGGAACCACACTGGTCCTGCAGGTCGTAGCCGAAGAAGCCGAGACGCGACCAGCCCTCTTTGTGCACGAGCATGGAGAGGTACCATCCGTTCAGACCGGCGTTGGAGTTGCCGGTACCGATGGAACAGGTCAGACCGGATGCGGCGGCAATGACGCCTGCACGCTGGGAACCGCCGAAGTGGTCCTCCATCAGGGTCGGGAACTGCTCGTACTGCTCCATGGCGTTGAGGGTGACCTCGGTGGCGAGATCGTTGACAACCTCCTGGGATGCCTTGACACGGTCACCGACGCTCGGGTTCGCCCAGTCAACACCGTACTTGTCCTTCACGTAGTCCATACCGTAGTAGGTGTACTCGTCGAGGATGTTGTCGGTGTATGCTGCGGTCGCATACTGGGTGAAGCCGACACCGCCGGACATGTAGGATCCGAGCCAGATCTGGTCGAAGAGCATCACACCGGCACCGACGACCTCGAGGGAGGCGCGGGCGGGGTCCTTCGGGTACTTCCTGTTGGCCTGGATGATGTCGGAGAAGAGACCGAACTTGATACCACCGGGCTCGTTCGGACCGCGGGCGCGGCGTGCGGGCATGATGGAGGCCATCTGCACGACACCTGCGTGCTTTGCGGCGTAGGAAAGGTCAGCGACGGCTGCCTCTCCCGCGCACATGCGGTAGGCGCCGATGTAGGACATACCGATCTGCATGGCGGACCAGCGGCTGGTGGTTCCACCGTCACAGGTCCTCGATACGATGGTCGGGATGTGGATTGCCTGCCAGAGACCCTTGCCGACAGCTGCCTTGAGTGCGGCGCCCTGTTCTGCCGGGAAGAGCTTGTCGATGTTGAGCAGGAACTGGGGTTCGATGTCGTCAGCGATTGCGTCGTCACCGGTAAAGACCTTGACGTAACAGTCATCGACCACACCGGGGTGGGTCTCCACCATGTGTTCCTGAACGACGGCTGCACCGGGCATGGCGTGGTTCAGGACGTGGAGGTACTCGTTGATGGTCTCAGGGGTGACCTCCTTGCCGAGACGCTTCTGCAGGGTCTGGTGGGCGAGGTCCATGCCGACGATAACCGTCCTGCGGATGTCGTCCCAGAACTGCTGCATGGCAGCGTTGTTGACGAAGTGCAGGTCGTCGCCCTCCACGAAGACACCGGACTGGCTGACCTGGTAGGTCATCAGCTGGCGCTGGCCGAGCGGGATACCACCAAGGTGGCAGCGTACGGGCTCGTACATGGAGATGCCACGGGCCATCTCAACAGCCTTGCTTGCCTTGATGAACTCCTGCTTCCTGGGAGACTGGGCAAGTCCGCCGAAGCGGTAGAACGTGGTCTTCTCGGCCTCGGGATCCTGGCCCTGGAACTTCTCCTTCAGCGAGTCAAGGAACAGTTTTTGTGCTCTCTCAATTTTTGCCATCTCAATCACTCCTTGGGCATGAATCCATATTTAGTCCTCAGCGAGTGGATACGCTGGACATATTCGATGTATTCCTGGTCGTCACGGTAGGGGACACCGACGAGCGAGTGGAAGATGGTCGAGTGTGCCTTGAGCCATGATTCGTCCATCGGCTTGCCGACGTTGACCTCACGGTCCAGGGGCTCGCCGATCTGGTTCTTGACGTACTTGACGTTGCCGTCGTCCATGAGCAGACAGCGCTGGAGCATGTCGAACATCATTCCGTCCTCTGCGAGACGCAGGGAGTGCCCGTGCACGGTGGCACCGCGGACGCTGCTTCGTGCGGGGTCAAACATCTCGGTCTCCATGAGGAACTTGGAGTACGCCTCGAGGTCGCGCTCGCGGCACTCCACGATCTGGCGGCCGGAGAGCGTACCGGGGTCGATGCCGCGGAAGCGGTAGCTGTAGGTATAGGACCTCTGGTAGGGGTGCGCCGGTGCGTTGAACATCGAGTCCGCAAACTGGATGTAGCGGACACGGTCGCCTGCCTTGGCACCCTCGGTTGGGGTGACAATCTTCCGGATCGGACAGTCGGGCTCGCCTGCCTCGGCAAGCGGCGGGTGTGCAGTTGGATATGCGGCACCCGGTGCACGGTGGCCGAGAATCAGTACGACGTCCTCATCGGTGACATCGCGAACTTTCTCAAGCTTGTTGTTGGGGTTCATCTGTTTGCGCCGGTTTTCGGCGATCACAGAGGTACCCGGCCCATATTGGGGTGTATATGCCATTTACAATTCACCTCATTGTTTCATTTTCATAACACGATTAACTGCTGTAATGACTTCTGCCAGTTTTTCACGGGTCGGGGTCTGCCCGCGGGTAATGCCGCTCACGATCTCCACGACCGTCCCCTTCGTTTTGATGTCCTCGGGGGCGGGCATGACCGTCGCGGTTTTGACGCCCACTCTGGCAAGATCCTCATAATCGATCGGTACCTGCGTGACCACCACTGCATCGACATCGCAGTGTTCCAGGATGAACCTGACCTTGGCAACCACATGGGAGCGGACGTTACCGTGATGGAGAATTGCCACTTTGTGCTGTTCGATCTGGCGTATTTCCTTCTCGGTAAGGCCAAAATATGCTCCGGTCACTCCGGCTGACGTGGCCGTGCCCGGGGGAACACCCGCACCGGCATTGAGCACCAGCGTGCTGACGCTGAACTCGACGCCCTCCCGGCGAAGGCCGGAGGTGATGTCGCAGACCGGTTTTGTCACGTGGCGTCGTCCCGGCGACATGGCCACCACGATCACATCGGGATACCGGCACTCGGAGATCGTGCCCCGCTGGGCGAGACCTCCTCCTTTGCCCATTCCCATGGACTCGCGGCAGTCAACCACCTGGGTAACGCGACCGATCGGCATGATTACTTCAATCCCTGTATGATCACAGGACCGCCCTTCTTGCCGGGGTCCATAAGCCCGATCATCGCTTCATCCGCTTCAGGACCGTATTTCGCATAATCAACGAGTGTAGGTTTGGTCTTCATGAAAATGCCTTCCTGAAGCGTGTACGGAATTTCCGTAAAGAATTCGTCGCAGGCGCGCCTCACTTCTTCGATGACGCCCTCGTCCTCTACTTCGAGGACGACCTGCCCCACCTGAACCTGGAGCTCCACCTCGGTGTCGCCCACCTTGATGATTCTCCTTGCGGTGTGGGGGTTGGGCGCCCCCCTGGCCGGGCCATAGGGGACGGTCGCGGGGAGGCGGGGGCCGTTGACGAGCATCCTGCGGATACCGTGTACCTTCACAATAGCATTGAGGAGGCGTTCGGCCGTCTCGGGCTTGAGCATCCGGAGAGGAACAATCCTGCACTGGGGATAGCTGGCTTCGGTCATTGGTATCGACACTCAGTTGTTCAGACGCCCTTTGCGATTTCCTGGATGGGCTTTGCGAACACGTCGATCTGTCCGAAGGTGTCCTGGTAGACCTTGGATGTGCCTTCGGGAGAGAACATCTGGGTGCCCGCATCAAGAGCGGCTGCGGCGACCACACACGGGATTGCCACACCGGCTGCGTGCCTGGTCACGACGTGGTTTCCATTGAAGACACCGGGACCACCGCCACCGTAGATGGAGTGGCTGAAGAACGAGAAGCCGACCGCCGTTCCCATCACACGGCCGTAGTCACAGCCGGGCAGACCGGTCTCGTGCTCGATCAGGTCGTTGAAGTAGAGCAGCGTCGAGGAGACTGCCTGTGCGAAACGTCCGGCACCACAGTTGACCATGGTTGCGGCCATTGTTCCTGCAGACGTGTACGCGTTCCAGAGCATGGGGTCCTTGGTGTCGTAGAACTGGAAGTATCCGCCCTTCTTGCCGGGCATGATAACCTTGTCCTCGATGGCGCGCTCGACGAGCGACTGGACGACCGTTCCGATGGTTCCGGTTGCGCCGTTTGCTTTCACCAGGTCGTACACCAGGTTGTTTGCGTTGAGCCCCTGGTACGCGTAGGCGAGAAGCTGGGCACGCTCGAAGGGACCGATTGCGGCTCCCATCTCGAACTCTCCTGCCTGTTCAAGCGTCGAGGAGAGTGCTGCTCCCTGCATGGCGTTCCTGTTGGTCATCATGACCGTGTGGTTGACCGGGATGTTACGGAGCGCGTAGCCGAGACCTTCGTTGTTCTGGGGAATGGTGAGAACAGACGCCACGTTTGCGCCCTCAAGGTCCATGGTGTGCGGGTATCCGCCCCAGACGGCTGCCTTGACCATCGAACCGTCGAAAGCACCGACGTTGAACTGGTCGATGATCGCATAGGTGGTTGCGGACGCCACCGAGGTAATTGCTGCATCGTAGGTCGATGCTGCCTCGATACGGGCCTTGGGCACCTGAACGAGGAGCAGCTTGCCACCGGCGAACTCCTTGATTTCCGTATCGTCGCCTTCCTCTACCTGCACCATATCTTTGATCCTGGCCACAACAGCGTCCTTGTTGCCCATGATGTCGAGGTCGAGCTCACGACCAACAATCTGGCCTTTACAAACCTTTCCGGTCTTCAGGCCATCCTCGATCTTGCCGAGCTGGACAGCAATGTTCCTCTTGCAGCTGTCGATGATCTTCCTGATTGCAGGGTTAACGAGGGGACTTATCTTCTCGAGCGTGACACCGCTCTTCAGGAGCTTGCCCTCATCGTCATAGAGGTCGATAGTTTCCGAATATTTTGCCATAATTTTCCTCCTTTAATCTTATTTGCAATTCATTGTAGTAACTGAATGCTGCCATGCAGATAGCATGTCGATAATCTATGCTAGTCACTATGCGCGTCCCCGCTTGGGACATTGAATAGTATTCTATCTCGGTATTTAAGCATTGCCAATATTCTTCTCTATAGAGGCCGGAAAATAAAATTTAAAATGACTGATAATCAAGTGAGAACGGGCGTATCTCCCAGATAGTTGACGTTGTGTTAAAAAGTCACTATAAAAGTATTACGACTTGTGTCATATGACTGAGATTAATGAGAATGGACGCATGCGCCCCTTCAAAAAAAAGTTAATACTTGAGATAGAGCTTGCCGTAGATGGTTTCGCCCTTTCTCCGGGGGTGGCGTTCACCCATGTCGCCCTTGTAACAGGCGAACCTGCCGCTCACGCCATCCACCTCTAGGTCAGCATCCTCGACGTGCTGGAAGCCGGGCATCATGACCTCGATATCACCGAAGACATAGATCTCGCCCTCCACCATCTGGCCGCCGACCTTGCTCTTGGCATCGCCCTTGACAATGATTGTGCCGCCTTCCTGGTGCGTTCCTACGTGGACATCCACATTGCCGTTGACGATGATCTCGCCGCCCCGCATGAAGGTGCCGATATCGCTGCCGGCGTTGCCGCCGACGCGGATGACGCCTCCCTGCATACCGCGCCAGTCGCCGCGGTAGGCTGCGCCGAGGTAGTTGCCGGCGTTGCCCGCAACATTGATCTCACCGCCGGTCATTCCCATGCCGGCGAAGGCATCCGCATCACCGTTCACGGTGATCGTTCCGCCTTCCATCCAGGCGCCCACGTACATGTCGGCGTTGCCCTTGACGAGCACGGTTCCGTCGGTCATCTTCATGCCGATGTACTTGACCCGTGAGACATCGCCGTCGATCACAATGGTGGTCTCGGCGGCGGATGCGCCTCCATCACCGGCGACCTCGAAAAACTCGCCGAGCATGTACTGGGTGTTGCCGATAAAGACGTGGAGGTCAGCGATCTCGGCGGCCTTCTTTCCGGCAAATACATCGGGTTTGATGTTGTCTGCCTCGAGGCGGAGATCGGGAACCTTGGTCGGGGTTAAGGTAACTGTTGCCATTTTCCGTTCACCTCACTGGGTTGCATCCACCTCGATCACGTACGGGTTCGGCACATAGTGATGTGCGTACACCTCGTAGTTGCCCTGATTCACGGAATAGTACCGCTTGAACTTCTCTGCGATATCGCGTTCGACCTGCGGGTTCTCGTCCACCTTGCAGTTCACCCAGAAAGTGCGCTTGTTGCCGTTGCTGACAATCTGGCCTTCCTTGACCACGATTTCGCCGCCCTTGATGAGATACTGCGCGTTGGAGAATGCAAGCTCGATATCTTCGGGATCTTCGGACGTCTCCGGGTTGTACGGGTACACCGCCACGTCGCCCTCCATACCGGGCTTGAGCGATCCAAACATCGCTTCGAGACCGAGCGCTTTGGCCGGTCCGGCACGGGTCATCTGGGCGAGCTCGAAGAGGGTGATCTCGCGGTCGATCTCGCCGATGTAGCAGCGGTCACGGACCGTGTTGCCGTACTTGAGCACGTTGTCGAGCATATCCTCACGGGCTGCCTTGCTCATTAGCCACTTGTACACACGCGGGTAGCGGATGAACGGCCCGGCGTTCGGGTGGTCGGTGGTGACGAAGGTCCGCATGGGATCCTTGGCGAAGAGACCGAGTTCAAGGCCGATAGCCCACTGTGCCCCTGCAATGAAGGTCTTGGGGCTGTAGATGTAGGGAACGACACCGGCCGCCGTCTCCAGCTCCACATCAGTGTTGACCCACTTCAAGTGGTTCAGCTCGGTGAGGTGGTGCTCGAACGGCCCGTCCGCCGTCATGGTGGTGGTCTCGTCGAGGGTCACCACGCCGAGGTCGAAGGTGATGTTGTCCTGTTTGTTGACGTAGTCGATGACTTCCTTTGACTTGGACTCGAAACTCTTCGAGGCATAGGACTCGCCACCGTAGGAGTGGAACTGCAGGTGGGTGTGGTGCAGCACCTGCTGACGCCCAAATGCATTGCGTGCCTTGATGCCCTCGGCCTGTTTAAGCGTGTCCAGCGTCACGGTGAAATTGCCGGGCTCGCCAAGGGAGTTGGAGTGCACGTGCATGCAGTGCGGCAGCCCGAGGTACTCGTTCGCCTCGATAAGCCCCCTGATAATCTGGGCGGGAGTGACATCAAAGTAGGGCACCGGGTCGTTGACCGTCGGACAGTTCAGTCCCCAGCCCCATGCTTCGGTACCGCCCGGGTTGACGTTCTTCACGCCGAACCCGCGGGTCATCCGCAACAGCCATGCGATGTACGCCGCGGTGTTCTCGATCTCGTGGTTCTTGAGATACTCGAGGACAAACCAGTTGTTGCCGAACACCGGGAGTGCCGCCTCATCGATGATGGGCGTGTCGCGGATCTCCTCGTGGACGTGGCGTGCGTAGAGCGGAGGCATCGCCGCCTCCATCACGAACCCGAATCCCATCCGGGCATAGTCGTACCCGGTCTTCAGGACGGTCGGGACGGAGAACCCGCCCTCCATCCTCTTGATGCCGGCCATGGGTTTGGCCCGGAAGAGTTTCTCCTCAGGCCGGAAGTTCCTGCCGACGCAGACCTTCGGTCCGGCGACGTGGGCGTGGATATCGACCGCACCGGCCATGACCGTCATGCCGGACGCGTCGATCTCCGCAGGATTGCTCAGGGCGGAGGTCTCGACCATCTTGCCGTCCTTGACGGCAACATCGACCTTATCACCCTTGATTCCGAGGACGGGATCGTAAACAAACCCGTTTTTAATGAGATATTCTGCCATGTTTCACGCCCCCTTCATTTCCTTGACACGTGCAACCACGCGCTCGAGGAATTCGAGATCAGTCAGCATTCCCTCGGGCGGATCGACCACTTTACGGCACTCGATCGGCACATTGTCCATCCGGTAGGCACAGCCACCCGTCTCCACACCCACGAACGCTACCGGGACATGCAGCTTGCATACCGCCGTCGTCGGGGTAAGGTGCGGGTCCATGCAGACAGACGGAAGGTCCCAGATCTTCTTCACCGAGCGGTTCGGGAAGTGTGCACCTGGATCGCTGCCGATCACAAAGACCGCATCCACCTCGTCCCGCACGAGCAGGTCGTTTGAGGTGGTGTCACCGGGGTTGTAGCGTGCAAAGCCGCGGGAGAGGTCGAGTGCGTACGGGAACCCGTGCAGCCATCCCCAGACCTGACCCGAGCCGGTCACGTTGTAGTGACCCCGCATGGGCATAATGTTCCATTTCGTGTATTCGTTCAGATCCCTGGTGACGCAGATAGCCTGGTCGATGTTATGGTTCTTCGAAAGCGACTGGGTGACACCCATACCGAAGAAAAGGATTCCGAAGCGGCCCGATTTCATCGTATCGGCAACCTCGTAGATGGTCTTCTTCGGAATGCCCGCCACGAAATCGGGAAGCCATTCACCCTTGAACGCCACACGGAATGCGGTCAGGAGTTCGAAGTCCCGACCCTGCTCGATCTGCAGGTGAATATCCGCGGTCTTTGCGGTGTCGGTGACACGCGGGTCAACCACGACCATCTTGCGGCCCTTCGCACCCTTCCCGGTGAAGAATCCACGGGGGAAGATGGAGTAGCGCGACATGTGCCGCGGGTGGGCATGGGCAGGGTTGCAGCCCCAGAACACGATGCGGTCCGCACGGTTCAGGATTTCCCCGAGCGTACACGAGGGGACACCGACGTCCTGCACCGCGATGAGGGTCGTGCCGTGGCAGACCGTCGCGGTGTTGTCCATCACTGCACCCACGATCTCGCCCAGCTCGGTTCCGGCGGCCTGCGCTTCGCAGTTCGTGGAACTCCACCCGTACATGAGCGGTTTCCGTGAGTCGGCAAGCATCTTCGCGGCGTACTCCACCGCTTCATCGTAGGAAACCTCCTTCCAGCTGCCGTCTTCCTGCTTCATGCGAGGGCGGGTCACCCGGTCTTTGGCCTGGGAGTGGAGGAACTTCTCTGCACCGATGGCACAGGCATTGTATACGTCAAGGATCTTCGTGCCGTCGTCGCTCACGCTCACCTCGAGGTCGTCACAGAGGGTCCCGCAGAACGGGCAGATGACATCGGTTACCATTTTTGCCATTAGATTTCACCCCGGCATGCTTTTGTAACAAGTGTCAGGGAGTCCCACACGGGCTCGCCTTTCGCGACTTCAACCTCAACAGGGGTGCCCTTGAACGTAGGCATCCCGGTGGAATACGTATTCGGATTCACCACCATGTTTGCCCATGGACCCATGGGAATCCACCCAAGGCCCGGGTGCGGACCCTGGGTCGCGTCCACCGCTTTCACCACGACGCTCCCGTACTCGCTGGTAACACGCACATTCGTGTTCCGGTAGGCTCCAAGTTTTTTGAAGTCCTCCGGATCCAGCTCGATAATCCCGCAGGCGGTGGTGTAGGCGGGTTTTTCCTTCCCGCCCTCCATTGCCACCCCCTGCTGGATGGTGCGTCCGGTGATCAGGTTCAACTTAATTTTTGGCACCGTCTCAACTCCGGTTATTTCTCAAATTGTTTGAGCGGGCTCGGGCCAAGTTCTTTGACGGTCTTGATGACATCCTCGACCACACCGGCCCACTTTGCACCCTCTGATGCGGACACGAAGGTCATCCTGAGGCGTTTGTCGTTAAGACCGATGTTTTTGAGGACATTTTTCACAAGGAACATCCGCTTTGCGGCCTTGTAGTTGCCCTCAAGGTAATGGCAGTCACCGAAGTGGCAGCCCGAGACGAGCACGCCGTCGGCGCCGTCCTGGAACGCCTTCATGATGAAGAGCGGGTCAATACGACCGGTGCACATCACACGGATTGCACGGATGTCAGGGGGGTACTGTATACGGGCACCGCCTGCGAGGTCTGCTCCTGCGTAACTGCACCAGTTACAGATGATTGCGATAATTTTTGGTTTCCACTCTTCTGCCATTACTGTTCACCTCCAAGAAGGAACGCGTCGATTTGTGCTACGATCTGCGGGGTGGTGAAGTGCTGCATGCGGATTGCTCCGCCCGGACAGAATCCGCCGCAGGTACCGCAGCCCTTACATTTCGCTTCGGTGACCTGCATGACCTTCCTTCCCTCCTTCTCGACCAGCGCAAGGGCCGAGTACGGACAGAGGTTCACGCACATTCCACAGCCGGCGCACTTCTCTTCCACGCACTGTGCGAAGTAGGGCTCCAGATCCACCTGACCCATGTGGATGGGAATGCTTGCTGCGGATGCCGCTCCCTCGGCCTGCGCCACGGTGTCCGGAATATCCTTCGGACCCTGGCAGACACCGGCGAGGAAGACACCGGCAGTGGTGGTTCCACAGGGATTGAGCTTCGGGTGTGCCTCGAGCATCCAGCCGTCCTGCGAGTTGGAGACACCGAAGAGTTTGCGCACGGTGTCCGCACCGGCGGAGGGCTGCACCGCGGAGGCGAGCACGACCAGGTCGACCTCGAGGTCGATGGGCCGCTGCAGGAGCGTGTCCTCGGTATAGACGTGGAGGTTCTTGGTTGTTGCATCCTCGAGAATGTTGGCGACCCTCCCCCTGATGAACTTCGCACCCTCGTCCTGAATCCTGTAGTAGAACTCCTCGTACATCTTCCCGAAGGAACGGATGTCCATGTAGAGGATGTAGGGCTGCGCACCCGGGATCTTTTCAATGATCTGGTGTGCGTGCTTGAGCGAGTACATGCAGCAGAACCGGGAACAGTAGGGCTTGCCCACGCCGGTGTTGTCACGGGAACCCGCACAGAGCACGAATGCGACCTTCTTCGGCGTCTCGCCGTCGGAGGGGCGGATAAGGTGGCCGCCGGTCGGACCGGACGCACAGATGAGGCGCTCGAACTCCAGACCGGTGATGACGTTCTCGTACTTCTTATAGCCCCACTCGGTCTTGTTCTCGATGGGGAAGAGGTCGTAGCCGGTTGCAAGGATGGCGGTGCCGACCTTGATCTTGACGAACTCGTCGACCATGTCGAGGTCGATCGCCTTCTTGTCACCGCAGGCCTCCACACACAGACCGCACTTGATACAGGTGTTGAAGTCGACGGTGTAGATCAGCGGCATCACCTGCGGGTGGTTGATGTAGACCGCCTTGCGGGGCGCCATGTCTAACTCGAACTTGTTGCCTTTGATGACCGGGCAGACCTCTGCACAGTCACCGCACCCGTTGCACCCGCCGCCGACGATGCCCTTTGCCTCGGCCTCGTCGGGGAACATCACACCGCGTGCCTTCTTGCGCAGGGTGACCTCGAAGTTGCCGATGTAGCCCTCGACCTCTTCGACTTCGGTGTAGGTCATCAGCTCGATGTTGGGATGCCTGCCGACGTCGACCATCTTCGGGGTGAGGATACACTGCGAACAGTCGAGGGTCGGGAAGGTCTTGTCGAGCTGGGACATGCGCCCGCCGATGCTGGGTTCACGTTCGATGAGGTAGGTCTTGATGCCCGCACTCCCCAGATCAAGGGCTGCCTGCATACCGGCGACACCGCCGCCGACCACCAGGGCTGCCTTCTCCACGGGAACGCTCTTCGGGATGAGGTCCTCGAGGAGCGATGCCTTGGCAACAGCGATCCTCACGGAATCCTTTGCCTTCTCGGTCGCCCCTTCACGGTCATGCATGTGCACCCAGGAGTTCTGCTCGCGGATGTTCGCCATCTCGAAGCGGAACGGGTTCAGTCCACCCTCGGCACTTGCCGTCCTGAAGGTGGGCTCGTGGAGACGGGGGGAACAGGCTGCGACCACGACACCGGTGAGATCCTTCTCCTTGATGGCGTCCATGATCTTCGTCTGGCCGGGGGTCGAGCACATGTACTGGTATTCGTCGGCATGCACCACATTGGGCAGGGTCTTTGCGTATTCCGCAACCGCACCGACATCAATGGAGCCTGCAATATTGGTACCACAGTGGCACACAAACACGCCGATTCTTGCTTCTTTATTCTCTGCCATTTTTGCACCTCTTACAGGATCTTCTCCAGGAACGGAGTACAGTCAACAGCATGCAGATCGAGCGCCAGTTCGTCCGGGCTCATGCCCTGTGCAAGGCCGAGCAGCTCATTGTAGTGCAGCACGGGCAGGCCGTATTTGATACCGAACTTCTCTTCGATCTCGACCTGGCCACGGTCGTACTGCAGCTGGCAGAACGGACAGACCTCGGTCAGGGCATCTGCACCGACTTCCTGCAGGTTGATCATCTTCTCGTTGGTGATGTCGAGCGAATGCTCGAGGTCGAATCCACGGACACCGCCGCCGGCACCACAGCACTGCATCTTGTTGCGGTACTGCACCGGCTCGGCACCGAGGGCCTCGACAAGCTCTTCGATCCACATGGGGTGGTCGGAATCGCCAAAGTGCCGCTCTTTGCGCGGCTTCATCAGGTGGCAGCCGTAGTGCACCGCGATCTTGGTGTCGGTGAGCGGGCGGGTGACCGACTCGCGGATCTTGTCCACACCGCAGATCTTGGGATCATAGTAGAGCTCGGCAAGATGCCAGACATCGATTGAGCCCTTGTACTCCATGTCGATCTCTTTGAGCACTTCGTTGACACCGTCACGCAGTTCGTCGTTGTGCTTGAGGATGTGGTTGACCTCGTAGATGGACTTGTAACATCCGTTACAGATGAGGGCGATGTCCCGGTCCATCTGCTCTGCGAGCACCACGTTGCGTGCTGCCATGGCGTACCAGATGTTCAGGTCGATTGACCCGAAGGCACCCGGTGCCGGACAGCAGCTGGCACCGCAGAGAGGCAGGAGCTTGATGCCCACTTTTTCGCTCGTCTTGATGGCCGACGCCTCACAGCCGGGGTAGCGGTTCGGCGCGATACATCCAAGGAAAAATGCGTATTCGTGCATCGTATTCACTCACCTTCCGAAAGAATTCTGTCCGCACGGTCCTTGAGACCATAGTGGTCGATGATTGCCTTGATGCCCTCGATGTACTCGGGATATTTGCAGGTCGTCGGGGGCTCGGCATCCATCCCGAGCTTCACGCGTGCCGCCCGGTTGACGTCATTGTTGGGCACCCCGTGACCGGTGGTGTAGATCGCCTGCACGGTCTTGAGGAAGTTCCTCGGCACGATATCGCGCCGTGCCGCCAGGTTGCGCATTGCCATGATCACGTCGGTCGGTGCGATGCCCCGCGGACAGCGGTCCGTACACGAGTAGCAGGTGGTACAGAGCCAGAGGTCCGGGTCGGTCAGCGCCTCGTCCTCGAGTCCCAGCACGGCACGCCGCATGAACAGGCGGATGCGGTAGGAGCTGCGGGGTGCGGAGGGACACGATCCGGTGCATGTTCCGCACTGGTAGCACATGTGGGCGATGGTGCGTCCGATCTTCTCCACCTCTTGGGTGAAGTCACGGTTTGTGTCGTCGCTGTAGTAGTACCGGTCCCTGAGTTTGTTCTCAAGTGACGGGTTTCCGTAATCTTTTTGCGTTGCCATTTCAATTCCTCACGCCTTTTCTCCAACCACTTTGAGTTCGACTTCACCAGGCGGGACTGCTTCCTTGACCCGGGACGTTCTCGGGGTGCAGAGCTTCTCTTTGATCCGGTTGAAGAGATCCGTCTCCTTGCCTGTGATGCGGATACCGGTCCTCCTCAGGGTGATGATATCTTCACCAGGACATGCATTCACGCATGCACCACAGAGAATACAGAAGTCCTTGTTGACGGCAATCTTTTCCTCGATAGCGCCCTTCATCTCACCCGCAGGGAGGGGCGACGGGAGATAGATCGCATTTGCAGGGCAGATCTCGACACAGGTCGAACATCCTGCAGGACATTTCGCGGCGTCGAATTCGATATCGCCCTCGAAAATTTTCTCAACGGTGATTGCCTCGGTCGGGCAGTTGATCGCACACCAGCGGCAGGTGCAGCAATTCTCGTCCATGATGTTGACGCTGCCGTCGAGCTTCGTGGAGGTCACTTCACGCTCAACGGTGATTGCATCCTCGGGGCATGCTTCAACACAGACCTGACAGGCGTCACAGAGTTTCTCGTCCCAGACGACTTCGCCCTCGACCTTTCCGACCTCTGCCGAAAAGGGCTTGCGGTTGACTTCGATTGCAGGGCAGAGCGAACTACAGATGCCGCACATGGTGCACTTCTCGTCATCGACTACAAATTTCGTCGTGGCGGTCAGGGCATCCTGCCTGCTCTTTCCTGCTTCGTCGGCCCCCTCGTATTCGGCGACATTCCTGTCGATCGCATCACGGGGACAGACGTCTTCACAGATGGTACAGCGGACACACTTCTCGTCGTCCACCTTGGTCACCATGTCATACATGGGGAAGCCTTCCTTCTCATGAATAGGAAGACGCTCCTCACCGTCTATCTTCAGGGTGATTGCGTTGAAGGGACACATGATCACGCAGACGCCACAGTAGGAACATTTCACCTCGTCAATGTTCACCGGTTCTGCATAATCAATGGCACCCCTGCGTACAGCACCCACTGCACCCACGGTGATCGCATCTTCAGGACAGGCTTCCGCGCAAATGCCACACCCAGTACAGGTTTCTGAATTCAGAATCAGATTGTTGGTGTTCTGGAGGAGCTTCTGCTCCATGATGACATTGACGCCTTCGCGTCTTTTGGAGAATTTTGGGAACAATGCCATAGTTTTACCTCACTCCACTACTCTCTAGGCAAGGATCTTCGTCCTTGTCTCCCACGGTCCAGCGAGCCGTATCACATCCATCGGGCACGCCTCGACACAAACGCCGCAACCGGCGCAAAGCTCTGAATTCACGTCAAGAACAATGGCTTTGCCGTTCTTGACCTGGTAGATCTTCTCATTGGTGACAGGATCTACCGTAAAGAGCTCCAGTGCATCTACGGGGCATGCTACCACACATGCGTTACAACCGGTACACCGTTCCATGTTAATATGCAATGCAAATGCCATGGTATCACGCACCAGTTCGAATTATCGATTAGAAATCGATTGAAAAAGAGTTGTTGAAGAGAATACATAAACCTTCTGAAGTTAGGGAACCCTTTTTATGTTATGAAATCAGTGATAATCACAGGAAATCCTTGATTTATTGCGATTGTCAATGATTGTGAATTTATAAATGGCCCGATTCCGCCCGCGGTAAGAACCGGATTGGCAAATGATTATATAAGAAACAGCATTGCCGCGAACCGTTTGAAACAACCATAAAAAATCCGATTTTTATTTGTATATGCCGTATAAATACATTTGAGATATACTGCGTTTCACGGTTTTGTGGAGAGTATGGGGAGGGTTTGGTATTTACCATTAACCGGATCCATGCCAACCAGGCCCCTCTTGAAGGCGCGTTCGACCGCAACCTCACAAGGTGCGGTCTTTACGCTCCACCGGGAGAACGATCGCCGAATATCCCTCAGTGCAATTACACCATGCAGTATTCTCGGGGTGTATTCATCTTCGTCCCGGGGATGCCGTGTCACCACCACCGGCAGCGTACACAATGCGCCACGAAGGCACCATTCTGGATCGCGAAATCACGGTGATGTACCAGCCGCACGGAAACGGAGGGAGCAAGAGCATACTCTCCCACCCGGGACGAGAGGGAGCAAAAAGAAACATTATTCTGATATTCGTTCATGACATACTTGAAACGAGGTTGAATGTATGGAATTGAATGGAGTCCCCATCAACGACACCTATGCAGAAGCATTTCCCACCTGGATTTCGCGTGTGATCATCACCGCGGTCACCGAGGAGTGGGCGTACAAAGCAGCGGTTGAGGCAACAGGATTTGCCACCTCGGCAATCGGTTGCCCCTGCGAAGCAGGCATCGAGACATTCCTCTCGGGCGATGAGACCCCTGACTGCCGGCCCGGCTGTGCCATTCTCATCTGCACCAGCGGCAAGAAGAAATTAAAAGAGCAGCTCATTGAGCGGATCGGCGAGTGCATCCTGACCTCCCCCACCACTGCGGTCTTCGACGGCCTCACCGATGCCGAAGAGCGGATACCGGTCAAGCTCCATTTCTTCGGCGACGGTTACGAATACCAGGCCGAACTCGGCGGACGAAGCGTGTGGAAGATCCCCATCATGAACGGCGAGTTTGTCGGCGAAGAGGAATTCGGTGCGGTCAAGGGCGTTGCCGGCGGCAACTTCTTTGTCATGGGCGAGAACCAGATGGCCGCCCTCATGGGAGCACAGGCGGCAGTGGATGCCATTAACGGCGTCTGCGGCGTCATTACTCCGTTCCCCGGCGGTATCGTGGCAAGCGGGTCGAAGGTAGGCAGCACCAAGTACAAGTTCATGCCGGCAAGCACCAACGAGAAGTACTGCCCCACCCTCCGCGAGCAGGTTGAGGACAGCGAGGTGCCCGAGGGCGTGGCTGCAGTCTACGAGATCGTCATCGACGGCATCGACGAAGAGACCGTCAGCGAGGCGATGGCAGAAGGCATCAGGGCGGCCACCACGGTGCCGGGCGTGGTGTATATCACTGCGGGCAATTTTGGTGGAAATCTCGGCCCCTTCAAGATTAATCTCTCTGAAATCCTCTAATTCTCTTTTTTTCCGCACCAGACCGATCAGTATAAATACCTTTGTTGCCGATAATCCTGTTAACGATTATTTCGGTGACAAAATGATTGCGCTTACTCCCGACGGAATCAGGCAACGCTTTGGCACGCTTTTTTCGAAAAAGTTTCTGGTCATGGCCGATGAAGCCGCAGGCGTCGCAGAGATCATCGAACACTGCAGACACCGCGGTACTATAGAATGGGATGCCATGAACCGCAGGCGTGCGGGCGGCGCCGTCCGGTCGATCAGCGTGGAGGGGACGGCCATGTCGATGATCGCCACGATCGGCTCCCACCCCGTGCAGTTCGGTGCGGCAGGCACAGAGATCGGCGGACAGGCACTTGAAGGCGTCGAGATCCTCGGTGCGGACGAGATTGCGACCACATGGGCGGGGATCGCCGGGGCGGGCGTGGGCGTCGCCGCCTGCCTCCCGCAGGCGCCGGGCGTGATCAGGGCCGAATACCCCACCGAAGAGGACCTCAGGATCGGCGGGGCACGGACCAACCGGGTGCGGATCATCTCTCCCCGGTACGAAAAGATTACCATCGGGATCGACGACACCGACACAAAGGAAGAGGGAGCGACCTGGGTGCTGGCACTCAAGTGTGCCGAGCAGTGTCCGGTGGAGGGTGTGGAGTACCTTAATATGCGCCTCATCCAGCTCAACCCGGCAGTCCCCAAGAAGACCACCAACTGCGTGGGGTCAGCCCTCAATTTCGCGGTCCGCCCCGGATCGGTGGATGCGCTGCTGGACTACGTGCGAGAGTATATCGAGACCAATGCAGTGAGCGACGATACCGGCATCGCCGTGTACCGGGGCATCGCGGTGCCGGAGGATTCCCCTTACCTCGCCCGCATCAAGACCGATCTGGTCAGCCTCGAAGAGGCGGAGGCCGAAGCGGCGCGGCTCGGGATCCGGTACATCGACTCGGCAGCGAGGAAAGGGCGGATCGGAGCCCTCGGAGCAGTGCTCTGGGGCAACCGCGGCATCGAGGCGGCGGGATTGTATGGAGAACATATCTGAACCCTATACCATCCGGTACCCGGAGATCGTGGCCGTAGCAGCGGAGGACAACTCGCGGGTGGAGCTCGTGGAGCGGTTCGACTGCGTCGGCGGGGCGATGTGGGCGAAGTATCATTACCGCAAAAGCCCCCTCGTCCGTTCGGTGCGAACAGTCGGGGCGACCTCCCGCTACCTCCTCAACCCGGGAGAAGAAGACCTCGCCCTCGTGGGCTCCCACTTTCCCGCGGGGATCTCCGGCGTACACGTCACGGACGACGAGATCGCCGTCTCCTACCGCGGGATGGGAGGAGGGGGCGTCGGTGCGAGCATCTGCCGCTCCCTCGCAAGGGGCGTCCTCCGCTGCGAAACCGAGCCGTCGGGCGGCGGCAGGGTGGCGGGATCGACCGTCTGGCTTCCCCGCCGGCAGCGGGTGCTCATCGGGATCGATGATACCGACACGCCCGAGGAAGGGGCGACATGGACGCTGGCCCACAACATTGCCCGGGCGGTGGAGGACGACCACTCCCGCTACCTCTCCCACACTATCGTCCAGCTCTTCCCCGTAGCGTTCAGGACAAAAAACTGCGTGGCCATCGTCTGTGAATTCGCCTCCAATCAACCCGATCTCCTCGCCGATCGCTTCCAGGCATACCTCGAGCGCTACACCCTCTCGGAGGATACCGGCATGGCGGTCTTCTGCGGGTTCGATCCCGCCGCACTGGACGAGTTCGGCTGGTCGGTCAAGCAGGGCGAGATCAGTCCCGATTCGGTCGACCGGGTAAAAGATCATGTGGATATCCGCATTGGCGGAAGGGGCGTCGTCGGGGCAATTGCAGCCATCCCCTTCTTTACACGCTACGAAGAGGCACTCTCGCTATGAACTGGAGGCACCTGAAAGCCAGGCTTCTCGCCGCCGGCACGGTCCGGCTCAGCGGAGAGCCGGCGGACCGCTTCGTGGAGCGGTCCCGTGCAGGGCCGAGTGCGGGGAGCGGGGGGTCGGTCTTTTTTTCGATAGGAAACCGCAGAGTCAGGCTCTCCGTGAACCCTGCGAGCGAGATCGAGCTGGTGCACCGGGGCGGGGGGCGAGCCGAGATCCGCCTCGACGGCGAGAGCGTCGCAGGAAGACTCGAACCGGTCGCCCTCCACTGTCCCCGCCAGGCCTACATCACCGTCAGCGAGGGCTGCATCTTCCGGTGCACCTACTGCCCTGTTCCCTCCCAGGAGGCGCGGGTGAAGTCGCCGGAGGAGGTGGCGGCGCTCGTGAAACGTGTGCTCCCCCACATTGATGCCATCTCCCTGACCAGCGGCGTGGTGGGAAGCGCCGAAGAGGACGAAAGGCGTGTTCTTGAGGTGGTGAAGCGGGTGGCCGGCCACGGCAAACCCGTCGGGGTGTCGATCTACCCGCTCGAGGGTACGCCCCGCCGCCTCCATGCCCTCGGGGTGGCGGAGGTGAAATTTAACCTGGAGACGGCCACGAGGAGTCTCTTTGCCAAGCACTGCCCGGGGCTTGACCGGGAGGCGCTCTGCCGGGCGTTGCGGGAGTCGGTGGGCCTCTTCGGCAGAAACCACGTCTTTTCCAACGTCATCCTCGGCCTCGGGGAAACAGACGAGGAGATGGAGCACTGCATCGAGGAACTCTGCACCACCGGGGTCATCCCGGTGATTCGCCCGCTCACCCCGGCAGCCGGGTGCTCCGACTATCCACGGCCGTCGGCGGCGCGGATCGAGAAGATTTGCGCCGTCCACGAGCGCCACCTTGCGCTGGCAGGGCTCGATCCCACAGAGGCGCTGACCATGTGCGTCGCCTGCACAGGCTGCGACCTCGTGCCGGGGAGGGACACATGAACGGGGAGGGCATCCTGGTGGAGGCGCTGCGGCGTGCAGCGGACAGGGCGTATGCGGTCCCCGGGTATCCGGTGACCCGTATCGCCGAAGGGCTGGCCGCGGAGATCACGGTGAACGAAAAGGTGGCCCTCGAGTATGCCCTCGGGGACTCCCTCGCCTCACGCCGGGCGGCGGTGATCGTGAAGAATGTGGGCCTGAACGTGCTCGCCGATCCCATGGTGAATGCCGTCACTCAGGGGCTCAGGGCGGGGGTGGTGGTGGTTGCCGGTGATGATGTCGACATGATCGCCTCCCAGAACGCACAGGATTCCCGCTTCTTTGGCGAACTCGCCGAGATCCCGGTGATCGAGCCGTCCGCGGACACCATGGGGGCGGCGGTGGAGGAGGCGTTCAGGGCATCGGAGGAGTTCTCCCGTGTCGCCCTGCTCCGCATCACCCCCGCCGCCCTCGAAGGCGAAGCGGACGCCGCCTATGCCCCCGCACCCCGTGCGGTGGGCACGCTCGCCGACACCTCGCTTACCATGCGGGGGCGGGTGGCGGCGGCAGAACGGCGGACGAAGGCGATGTTTGCGTGGGCCCGCACATCATCCCTCAACGCAATTGCCGGCGGCACGGCAGGGGTGGGACCCTGCCCCGGCGACTCGAGGGTGGTCACCGTCTACCCGCCGCCCGCCGGCCGCTTCGAGAAGGTTGCCGAGCTTGGCCGCCCGTTTTTCGCAGAACACCGCCACCTTCACCCGCCGGCGACGGAAGAAGAGCCGGAGACCATGGCCGTGCGGGGATTCTACCGCACCCTCTGCCGCACCTGCCCGTATGCCCCCCTTTTTGCCCTGATGAAGAAGAAGGGGCTCTCCGCCGCCTGCGATATCGGGTGCTCCCTGCTCGCCATGAACCCGCCGTATCAGGTGGGCATCGCCAGCTACGGCCTCGGTTCCTCGGTGGCCGTCGCCGCACGAAGCACGGGCGTGAGCCTCACCGGCGATTATGCCATGCTGCATTCGGGCATCAACGCCCTCATCGATGCCGTGGAAAAACAGCTGCCCCTGCTCTGTATCGTTTTAAAGAACAAACGAATGGGGATGACCGGCGGGCATCCCGCCGCCGACGTCGCCCGCTACCTCGAATGGGCAGACCCGGTCGTGATCCCGGCGGAAGATATAGCGGAGATCGACCGGCACCTCGCCGTCCCCGAAATGCCCTGTGTGCTGATTATCGAGGGCTGCTGCCCCGAAGGAGAAGAGCATGAAACCGTGGAATGTGGAAATCTGTGACGTCACCCTGCGTGACGGGGAACAGGCACCTGGCGTGTCATTCACCTGCATAGAGAAGATGGACATCGCCTCGGTGCTCGACGAGATCGGCGTCGAGGTGATCGAGGCGGGCTTCCCCGTGGTCTCCCAGAACGAAAAGGAATGCGTGCAGAACATTGCGGGGATGGGGCTCGACGCGAGAGTGTGCTGCCTCTCCCGGGCTCGACGTGAGGATGTGGAGACTGCCATCGACTGCGACGTCGATATAGTGAGCATTTTCATCGCCACCTCGGACCTGCACATTCGCCATAAGTACGGCCGGCCGAGAGAGGAGGTGCTCGAGGGTGCGCTGGCGATGGTGGAACTTGCCGCGGACCACGGCCTGCAGGTGCGGTTTGCGGCCGAAGACGCCTCGCGCACCGATATCGCCTTCCTCAAGGAGGCCTACACCGGCGGTGCCGAACACGGGGCGACCTACGCCAGTTTTGCGGATACGGTGGGTTGCCTCACCCCCCTGGAGATCGCCGCAGTCACCGAGGATCTCTGCCGCAGTATACCGCTGCCCCTGTGCATACACTGCCACAACGACATGGGGTGCGCCAGCGCCAATACCATTACCGCGGCAGCGGTGGGCGCCTTCCAGCTGCATACCACCGTCAACGGCATCGGGGAGCGGGCGGGCAATGCGGCACTGGAAGAGGTACTCGTCGCCCTGCACATGAAAGGCGGCGTCGACCGCTACGATCTCGGCCACCTGCACAGGTTATCGGCGATGGTCTGCGAATACTCAGGGATCCCGGTGGCAAAGACCAAGGCGGTGGTCGGGGACCATGCCTTCACCCATGAGAGCGGCATCCACATCGCCGCCATCCTCGAAGACCCCGCAACCTACGAGTACATCTCCCCGGAGCTGGTGGGCGGCGAGCAGTGCTTTATTCTGGGCAAGCACACGGGACGGCGGGCGCTGGAGCATATCGCCCGGACCATGGGGGTGAAGCTCACCGACGGCCAGATCCGCTGGGTGCTCCGCCGGGTGAAGGAGATTTCCGAAGGGAAATGTTGCATCACCCCCGAAATGTTCCTCGGGATCATCAGGCAGGCACAGGAGACCGTGGTGGCATGAGCACGCTCTCGGAACGGATCCTCGGCGCACCGGCGGGCAGCTTTGTCGACCGCGCCGTGGACCGGGCCTTCGTGCACGACGGGACGGGGGTGCTCACCCTCGAGGCATGGCGGCGCATGGAACGCGAACGCCTCGCCTGCCCGGAACGCCTCTCAATGCTCTTCGACCACATCACCCCGGCAAACAACAGCACCACCGCAGCCCTGCAGGCGGAACTGCGCACATTCGCCGCCGAACGGGGGCTCCATTTTTCCGATATCGGGGGCGGGATCTGCCACCAGCTGATGAGCGAGGGCATCGTTTGCCCCGGCGAGGTGGTCGTCGGCGCCGACTCCCATTCCTGTACGCTCGGGGCGTTCGGCGCATTCGCCACCGGCGTCGGCGCCACGGACATGGCGGCAATCTGGGCGTCGGGCTCGACATGGTTCCGGGTTCCCGAGACCATTGCCATCCACCTCGAAGGGCGGCTCAGGGGAGCGGCCGAGGCAAAGGACATTGCCCTCGACTACGTCCGCAGGCTTGGCATGGATGGGGGGACCTACCAGGCGCTCGAGTTTCTCGGCGAGGGGGCAGGCAGCCTCTCTATGGAAAACAGACTCACCATCACCAACATGGCGGTGGAGACCGGAGCGAAAACCGGCCTTTTCTACGCCGATGCCGTCACGGCATACTACCTTGGTGAATATGGCAACCGGACCCTCCCGCAGGCCGTCGGAGAGGGGCGGTATGCCCGGGAGCTCACCCTCGATCTCGACGACCTCGTCCCCCTCATCGCCGCCCCGCACCGGGTGGATAACGGGGCGCCGGTCACCGAGTTCGAGGCGGTGGAGATCGACCAGGTGTTCGTGGGCACCTGCACCAACGGCCGGTATGAGGATCTTGCCCGATTTGCCGGGATCGTTGCGGGAAAGAAGGTCGCCGTGCGCACCATTGTCGTTCCCGCCTCGCGATCCGTGCTCCTGAAGGCGGCAGAGACCGGGGTGCTCTCCACCCTCATCGAAGCGGGATGCACGGTGGGGCCGCCCGGCTGCGGCCCCTGCCTCGGCGCCCACATGGGGGTGCTCGGGGAGGGTGAGGTGGGCCTATCAACCGCAAACCGCAACTTCCGCAACAGGATGGGCGTGGGGGCGGAATACTACCTCTGCTCGCCCTCGACCGCTGCCGCCAGCGCCCTGCGAGGCGCCATCGCGTCGCCGGAGGGACTCGCATGACCCTGCAGGGCAACGCCGTCTGCCTGGGAGCCGATATCGATACCGACGTGATCATCGCCGGGCGCTACCTGCGGACGAAAGACCGCCGCATCTGGGCCGACCACGTCTTCGAGGACCTCGATCCCGCCCTTGCGGCGAGAATGAAGGGAGCGATCATCATTGCCGGCCCCAACTTCGGGTGCGGGTCCTCCCGGGAACAGGCACCCGTCGCCCTCAAAGAAGCAGGGGTGGTAGGGGTGATCGCACCCAGTTTTGCCCGCATCTTTTTCCGCAATGCCATCAATGTCGGTCTGCCGCTGATGGAGTGCGCGGAGGTCCGGTGCAGAGACGCGGCCCCGGTGTCCTTCTCCCCCGAAGGCGGATGGGTGGAGGTGGGCGGGGTGCGGCATACCGCGACGCCTCTCTCAGACCGCATGCTCGACATCCTCCGCCATGGCGGCCTCGTGGAGTATTGGAGAAGGCAGCAATGATAATTCCCGCACACTGCAAAGAGGTGGGCTACGCATCGTCGCAGCCGCTCGGAGACCGGGTCTATTTCCTGAGCAACTACCTGATCCACGAAACCGATGGTGGGTTCGAGATCCTCGAGGTGCACACAGAAGAAGGCGAAGGGGGGCTGATGCGCCCGATCAAAGAGACACGAATGCTTGCCGGTGAAGGGGAGGTGGCGGTGTATCCCGACCCGGTCAACCTCCACCACAGGGCCGACCTTGTGCAGAAAGCGGCACAGACCGGAAAACGGTGCACGATTTTCCGGGGGGCGGACGAGCACATGACCTTCGTGCTCGACCCGGATCCGGCTGCGCTCACCCACATCCACGTCTACGATGCGAGCCCGCCGGCACCCTCCCTTTCACGCACCATCACCGCACTCGAGGCGACAGGTCTGTTCGGCGAGCTCATGGTCACCTTTGAACACCATGTGGCCGACATCTCCTCGGTGGACGCGGACCTCTTTCCCTGCAGGGCCTCCGGCTACGCCCGTACTCTCGACAAGGACCGTCCCGCTCCCGGCGAGCGGATTGCGGGGTGCCTGACAGCCCGGCAGCTCGCCGGGGAAAACTACGGGAATGAATATTTCTTTGTGAACATCTGTCCCCTCGATGCTGCCGCAGAAGAGCCCTTTATCGCCCGGTGCTGCCGCAGCGAACGTTTGGGGGTCGGGACCCACCACGACCTCTTCGGAGCCGCCGTGCACTGGGGGGCGACCCCGCGTGAGATTGCCGATGCGGTGTTTGCTCTGGTGGAGGCATGGGAGGGTCAGGCATGAAGGTCGCCGTGGTGGAGGGAGACGGGATCGGCCGCGAGGTGATCCCCGTTGCCCGCGACGTGCTGGAGTGCGTCCGCCCGGACATCGAGTTCTTCGAGGTCACCGTAGGCTATGCCAAGTGGGAGCAGACAGGGATTGCATGCGAGGAGAGCGACATCAACGACCTGAAATCAGCCGACGCCATCCTTTTCGGTGCCATCACCACGCCGCCCGACCCCGATTACCGCAGCGTCATGCTGCAGATACGAAAAAAGCTTGATCTCTACGCAAACCTCAGGCCGGTGAAGGGAGAGGACTTCGACATCCTCATCATCCGGGAGAATACGGAGGGGCTGTACTCAGGGATAGAGTGGACGGAGGCCGACCGGGCATGCACGCTCAGGGTGATCACCCGGCGGGGAAGCCGCCGGATTGCGCGATTCGCCTGTGAACGCGCTCGCACCCGCTCCCACCTGACCGTGGGCAACAAGGCCAACGTGATCAAGTCCGACGTGCTCTTCCGGGACATCTGTCTCGAGGAGGCTGCACGGGCGGGTGTGCCCTGCACTGCCCAGTACATCGATTCCCTTGCGCTGGACATCCTTCTGTTCCCCTCCCGCTACGACTGCATCGTCACCACCAACATCTTCGGCGACATCCTCAGCGACGTGGCGGCCTTCCTGGTGGGTGGACTGGGGCTGCTTCCCTCCGCGAACATCGGCAGACGGCATGCCCTGTTCGAACCGGTCCACGGCAGCGCACCCGACATCGCGGGCAGGAACATCGCCAACCCGATCGCCGCCGTGCGGAGCGCAGGCCTGCTGCTCGACCATATCGGCGAGCCAGAGGCAGCGGCGCACGTCGAGGAGGCCGTCCGGAACACCCTTGCCGCGGGCATCAAAACCCCCGACTTGGGCGGTTCCGCGACCACAAGTGCATTCGGAAAAGCGCTCCTCCGGGAACTGCGCATTCTCAGGAGAAGGTGAGGAGGACGCAGCATGGTGCGCGTGGGATGCCATGTCTCCATCGCGGGGTCGGTTGACAGGGCGGTGGAGCGTGCGCTCGAGCGGGGCTGCGACACCTTCCAGATCTTTTCGTCGAACCCCCGCGGGTGGAAGAGCAGGGAGCTGAAATCAGAGGAGATCGCCGCATTCAAAACGAAGGTCCGCAACGCAGGGCTCGATCCGGTGGTGGCTCACATGCCGTACCTGCCCAACCTCGCTACACCGAGACCCGAGATCTACCAGCGGTCGGTGGACACCCTCGCACGCGAGCTCGGCCGCTGCCAGCTCCTCGGCATCCCCTACCTGGTGACCCACCTGGGAAGCCATCTCGGGCAGGGGCGAGAGGAGGGGATTGCGCGGTTTATCCGCGGGATGGACCATGCCCTGGCAGAGGCGGGCGGCACCACCATGCTGCTGCTGGAAAACACCGCCGGCACGGCAAATAGCATTGGGGGGACCTTCGAGGATATCGGCGACATACTCGAGGGATCCGTACACAAAGACCGCCTGGGCATCTGTTTTGACACCTGCCATGCCTTCGCCGCCGGCTACGATCTCGCATCCGAAGCGGGCCTTGCAGCGACTATCGAAGCGCTCGACGCGTCCATTGGCAGGGAACGGATCACACTCATCCACCTCAACGACGCGAAAGGAGCATGCGGCAGCCGCCTCGACCGGCATGAGCACATCGGGCTCGGGAACATTGGCGAGGAGGGGTTCAGGCGGATCCTTCTCCACCCGCTGTTCCGCGCCCTGCCGCTCATCTGTGAGACGCCGGTCGATGCACGGAGGAGCGATGCGGAAAATATCAGGGTGGTCCGGGTTCTCGCAAAAGAGTAAATCAGGGCCTTCTGCCCCGGACCAGCACGAGCACGGCCACCGCCGCACCGGCACCCGTCCAGACGAACCCCGGTGTCTGCGCCGGTGACGTCGGGGATGTCTGCGGGCCGGAAGAAGGCAGGGCGGCGAACTTGACCGTCCAGCCCTCAGCCCGACCGCTCATGCCTGACCACCCCGAGGCGACCACGCCGCCGTCTGCGGTCGCCGCCACGGCGCTCAAGCGTCCTTTCCAGGCGTTCCAGACCTCGCCGTCCACCACCTCGCCCTCTTCATTGATGATCTGCAGCTGCGGAGAGTCGCCCCACCGCCCGGCGAGCGCATACCCGGTTTCGGAGACATCGGCAATGGCGGTGATCTCCATTCCGGGAACCTGCCGTTCCCACACCATCGAGCCGTCATCGTCGATCTTTGCCACCCACGCATTGGTGGCATACGCGTCTTCACCATATTCCGGACTGGGCTCATAGAGCGAACCGCCCAGGATATACCCTCCATCCCGGGCCTGCCGGCAGACAAGACAGGAGCGGTTGAACAGCTCCGAAAACCAGATCTCCTCGCCTGATCCGTCGGTTTTCATCACCCACGAGTCGGTGGGTTCCTGCTCTCCCGGCCGCTCGGTGCCCCCCAGGACAAACCCGTCCTCCGGAGAGAGGGCGAGGCTGCGTGCTGCTCCTCCCACATAGGTCCTGGTCCATTGCTCTTCACCGCTGTGGTCGTAGAGGCTCAGGAACGAATCCGCCCCGCCGCCCTGCTTCCACAGCCAGCCGGTTACCGCGATATCCCCAAAAGGGAGGACGGCGAGGTCCGCCACCCGGGCCCCCTCGATCACGACACTCCACTGCGTCGCACCGGACGCGTCCGTCCTCACAATGGTCGAGGATCCGCTCGTATTGTTCCAGTCACTCTTCGCCAGAAAGTCCCCGTCGACGGTGTACAGTCCCACTACCGCACCTCCATCCTCGAGGGGAGCGAGAGCGGCAATACTGTCCCCTTCAAAGAGGGTGGACCAGAGTTCCTTCCCCTCGGCGTCTGTCCTGACGAGAAGGGCGCTGTCGGCATCTGCCGAGTACCCGAACCCGCCGAAAAGGAACCCTTCATCACCGGTCTGTGCAACCGCAAAGAGGTCGGTATAGACTCCCTTATTGAAGGTGGTATTCCACTCCTCGAGATCTCCCAGCGAGACTGCCCCCGCCGAGGAGACGAGCAGCGCAGCAAGCATGAGGGTGCCAAGCACCCGCGTATGGCAATCCGGTTTTCGCAGCAATGCATTCATCTCACAAACCTCCGAACCGATCCTAGGGCTCTATGCATGACTTCTCTATATGGTTTTCCTGTCCCGCCCTATTAGCACGACGGTTGACCGACGCATCCCTCCTCCCCTCACCGGGAGTTTCATTTCCCCGCAGTAACGACCGCCATTAATAAGGGTTCGTTACCAATACTGGTGCAGTGATTGCGACATTTGACGGCTCAACGGTGAGACTGGGGAGGGAGGGAAAGGCCCTCTACGACCAGAGCGGATACGGGCGGCCTGCTGCAGGAGGGCTCATTCTCTCCCCTGAAGAGGCGCTGTACCTGCTCCACAGGACCAAGATTGAGATCGAAGGGTATACCTTCGACACTCTTCTTGCCGAATTTGCCGTATCGCCGGGATTTTTTCGCTGCTATCTCGTGTACCGCGACATACGGGAGCGCGGCTACGTCATCCAGCCGGGGCCCCACGATTTCAGGGTATACCGGAGGGGGCAGAAACCGAAAACCGGCCAGTCGCACTACGTGCTCCGCGTCATTCCCGAACGGGAGCTCATCACGTTCGAGGCGATCATCGGCGATGTCACCTCGTCGCTGCACATGCGAAAGAGTTACGTGCTGGCCGTGGTGGACGACGAGGACGAGCTCACCTACTACGAGGTGAAACTTCCAAACCTCAAAAAAGCGGCCGATTTCACGGGATCCGGCACGCATTCTGCGAAGGTCTTCGGCACCACCGTCATCGCCGAGCGCGAGGCGGCAACCGCCCTGGAAGAGGCGTGGTTCGGGACCCGGCTTGATGCTGAACGGCTGATGCTCTCCCCCGCCGAGACGATCTTTCTGTCCAGAAAGGGAATGCTCCGGTGCGAAGAAGGGGATGCCGGCCTTGACGACTATATCGAAGCCAGTATGGCGACCGATGCCGAACTGGGGCCCAAGATGGCCGCCTATACCCACCTGCGCGAACTTGGCTACATCCCAAGGACAGGCTACAAGTTCGGCCACCATTTCAGGGTCTACTCAGGAAAAAGCACCCATTCCGAGATGCTGGTGCACGCCCTGGATGCGGACGCCAGCATGCCCATGAGCGTGATTTCCCGGTCGGTGCGCCTGGCACACAGTGTCAGAAAGAAGATGCTTTTTGCCTGTGCAAATGAAAATACTGTTCAGTATATTGAGTTTGCCAGAATCAAACTGTGAGAGATTGCATGCCGGAAGAAATCAACCCCTGGTCAAACCATCTTGCCGTCGACACCGGAAAAATGTTTTCCGCGTTCGGTATCGAACCCATCGGTCCACTGCTGGAGCAAATCAACGATCCCCCGGCCTTTTTCCGCCGCGGCATCGTCGTGGGGCACCGGGACTATGATCGTATCGTCGATGCCATGGCCCATCATACGCCCTTCCACGTCCTCTCCGGGTTCATGCCCTCCGGCCACCCCCACCTCGGCCACCTGCTGGTCATGAAGGAGATCGTCTGGCACGTGCAGCGGGGAGGCTCAGGCTATGTGGCGATCGCCGACCGTGAGGCCCACGCGGTGCGCAATATCTCCTGGGAGAAGTGCCGGGAGTATGGCGCCGAGTACCTGCGGTGCCTCTACGCCCTCGGCTTTCAGGGGACCACCTATTCCCAGAGCACCAACAACACGCTCAAAGATCTCGCCTTCGAGGCCGCGACCAAGGTGAACTTCTCTGATCTCTCCGCCATTTACGGATTTTCGCAGGAGACCGGGCTCGCCCACGCCATGAGCGTCATCACCCAGGTTGCCGACATCCTCTACCCCCAGGTGGACGGAGGGCCTGCCCCGACCATCGTGCCGGTGGGCATCGACCAGGACCCCCATATCCGGCTGACCCGGGACGTCGCCCACAAAATGCGGATGTTTACAGTGGAGCAGCGCGAGGGCTACGTGAGCGTGCGGTCGAAGAACGCACCCGAAGACGCGCTCGCGGAGGTCTCCCGATCGTTTCCGGGATCGAAAAAGTACGAGGGGCATGTGGACATCAGGGATGCCGCCCTCGATACGGTCAAGGACCGCGTCAGGGAGATCGAACTGGATTTCGGGGGATTCGGGTTCTACACCCCCTCATCGACCTACCATACCTTCATGCCCGGTCTGCAGGGCGGCAAGATGTCGAGCAGCATCCCCGAGAGCTCGTTCGGCTTCCACGAATCCGAGAAAGACATCAAAAAGAAGGTGATGAGCGCCCTCACCGGCGGCCGCGTCAGCCTGGAGGAGCAAAAAAAGCTGGGAGGCGAACCTGACCGTTGTTCGGTGTTTCTGCTGAACCTCTTCTTTATGGTCGACGACGATGCCGAGCTCGAGGAGATCAGGCGCGCCTGCCTCGCCGGAGACCTGATGTGCGGTGCATGTAAAAAAGAAACGTTTGAACGGGTTAAAGAATTTTTACAGGAATTTCACGAAAAAATGGACGAAGTGGAGCATCTCGTGGAGGCATGATCCGTGGAACAAACAAAAACACAGACGCAGACGCTAACGCAGACGCTAACGCTGAATGAAAAGCGACTGCTTATCGCACTGAATTCCCTGAAACAGACCGGACCGGGGCCGCTGGCCGAGGAACTGGCAACCACGGAGGAGGCGGTGATCCAGTACGCCCATCTCTGCGCCGGCAAAGGCCTTGCGGCGGTGGACCGCGAGGTTGCGGTGGCATACCACCTCACCGGGGAAGGGGAGACCTACGCCCAAAACGGGCTCCCCGAACGCCAGCTGCTCGATTCTTTCGAGGAACGTCTTCCCATGAAGGAGCTGCAGCAGCACCCCCTCGCCCGCATCGGGATCGGGTGGATGCGCAAGAAAGGCTGGGTCACCATCAAGGGGGGAATCGTGGAAAATGCCGGCGACGCCCCGCGGGGCGAGGATGAGGCGGCCCTGCAGGACCTTTCGGCAAGCAAGAAGGGCCTCCAGATGCTCATCAAACGGGGGCTCGTCGCCGAGGAGGAGTCGGTGTCCCACACCATCCGCATCACTCCCGAAGGCGAGGCCATGGTTGCCGCCGGGCTCGATCTCGCCGAGGAAGTGGGCACGCTCTCCCGGGAGCAGATCATCACCGGGGAGTGGAAGAACCTCAAACTGCGCCGTTACAGCGTTTCCACCCTCCCCCGCCGGGTGTTCCCGGGGAAAATCCACCCCTACCAGCAGCTGCTCACCGAGATGCGCAGGATCCTCCTGAACATGGGATTCACCGAGATCTATGGCGATGTGGTGCAGAGCTCATTCTGGAACTTCGACGCCCTCTTCCAGCCGCAGGACCATCCGGCACGGGAGATGCAGGACACCTTCTTCATCGATGTCCGCCGCGAGTGTCCGGAGGGCTGGGAGAAGGTGCGGGATATGCACGAGCAGGGGGGCGGGACCTCATCGACCGGCTGGGGCGGTGCATGGAGCCGTGACACCGCGGAAGGCTGCGTGCTCCGCACGCATACCACCGGACTGACCATCAAACACCTCCACGACAACCCGGAACCGCCCGTCAAAGCCTTTTCCATCGGCAGGGCCTACCGGCGGGAGGCGATCGATCCCACCCATACTCCCGAGTTCGAGCAGCTCGAAGGGGTGGTCATGGACGAGGGGGTCACCTTCCGCCACCTCCTCGGATTCTTAAAAGAGTTCTACCGGCAGATGGGATTCGATGATGTGCGGTTCCGCCCCGGCTACTTCCCGTACACCGAACCGAGCGTCGAGCCCGAGGTCTGGGTGGACGGGCTCGGCTGGGTGGAGCTCGGCGGCGCCGGGGTCTTCCGTGAAGAGGTGACTGTAGCAAACGGTCTTGCCTGCCCGGTGCTCGCGTGGGGGCTGGGGATCTCGCGGCTTGCCATGCTCAGGATGAACCTCAAGGACCTGCGCCTGCTCTACCGCAGCGACGTGGACTGGGTGCGGGAGTACCCGCTCGCCGATGCGCACCGCGCCGGAGGTAGGTGAAATTAATGCCGATCATTACACTCCCCTACGAGTACCTGGAAGCACTGGTAGGCACAGATCGCGAGACCATTCTCGCACGTATCCCGATGTTCGGGGCGGACATCGAGCGGATCGAAGAGGACCACGCGGATGTCGAATTCTTCGCCAACCGCCCCGATCTCTACTCCACGGAGGGTGTTGCACGGGCACTGCGCGGGTTTCTGGACCTCGAGACAGGGCTCCCCTCCTACCAGGTGACCCCGTCCGGCATCGAGTTTTCCGTGGACCCCGGCCTTGCGGCGATACGCCCCTATCTCGGGTCCGCGGTGATCAGGAACGTGCGCCTCGACGAGGACTCGATCGTCAGCCTGATGGGCCTGCAGGAGGCGCTCCACTGGGCGGTGGGCAGGGGACGAAAGAAGGTGGCCATCGGGATCCACGACCTCGCCCGCATCACGCCTCCGTTCCGTTATTTCGCCGCCGATCCGGCCACCGCTTTCGTCCCGCTCGACTTTGACCGGGAGATGACCCTTGACGGGATCCTCGCCGACCACCCCAAGGGACGGGACTATGCCCACATCGTGCAAGCCTATCCCCGCTATCCCCTGATCGTGGATGCACATGACCAGGTGCTCTCCTTCCCTCCCATCATCAACGGAGAACTGACGCGGGTGACCACGGAGACCACCGACATCCTGCTCGATACCACCGGCACCGACAGGAGAGCGGTGATGACCGCGGTCAATATCATCTGCACCGCGTTTGCAGAAACAGGGGCGACCATCGAAAGTGTGCACGTCGACGGCGAGGAGATGCCCTCCCTCGCCCCGTCGGAGCGAACGATCAGCGTCGCCGAGTGCCGCAAATTGCTGGGCATCGATCTCTCCGCAGACGACCTCGCCGCACTTCTGGAAAAGATGCGGTTCGGTGCGGTGCCGGACGGTGCGGATGCCGTGCACATCCGGATCCCCTGCTACCGGGCGGACATCATGCACGACTGGGACGTGTTCGAGGATGCGGCGATCGCCTGCGGCTATGGTGCGATCGAACCTGCACTTCCCCGGACCTTCACCGTGGGAAAGGAGCACCCAGTCAGCCGGTGTATGGATCTCGTCCGCACCCTCATGGTAGGGCTCGGCTTCCAGGAGATGATGCCTTTCACGCTCACCAATGAGCGCATCCTCTTCGCCAACATGCGTCGTGACGCGGACCCGGCCGTCCTGCAGCTGATGCGCCCCATCTCCGAGGAGCAGACCGTGGTCCGGACGGCGATTTTGCCGATGCTCGCGGAGATCCTGCAGCTCAATGTGCACCGGGAGCTTCCCATGCGCCTCTTTGCGGTGGGCGATGTGGTGCAGGACGCGGCAACCCACCAGCACGCGGCCGCGGTGAGCATGCACCCGGACGCCGATTTCAGCGAGATCTTCGCGGCAGCCGACGTGCTCTGCAGGGAGCTGGGGCTCACCTATACGGTTGCAGAATCAGACGATCCCGCCTTCATTCCGGGAAGAAGGGGGGATATTCAGGTGGAGGGAGCCACGGTGGGGGTGTTCGGGGAACTGCACCCCGACGTGCTCGGCGCCTTCGAGCTCGACCAGCCCGTAAGCGCCCTCGAACTGGACCTCAGAGTCGTACTGCAATCCCCTTCGCGGCGAGATACTCCTTAACCTCTTTTACGGTAAACTCGCCAAAATGGAAGACGCTTGCCGCAAGGCAGGCATCCGCCTTCCCCTCAACAAATCCTTCATAGAAGTGCTCGAGCGTGCCGACGCCGCCGCTCGCGATCACCGGGATCCCGACAGCATCGGAGACGGCGGCGGTGATGGGGATATCGAACCCGTCCTTCGTCCCGTCGGTCTCCATGCTGGTGAGCAGGATCTCCCCTGCACCGCGGCGTTCGGCCTCTTTCACCCACTGGATGGCATCGATTCCGGTGGGGTGGCTCCCGCCGTAGATCACCACCTCGTACCAGCATGTCCGGCCGTCGGGCAGCGCAATCGGCGTGACATCCTCCCGCATAGCGAAATTGCGCCGCACATCGACGGCGACCGTGATGCACTGGGTCCCAAAGGTCTCCGCACCGCGGCTGATGAGGGCGGGATCCTTGACCGCACTGGTGTTGATGCTCACCTTGTCCGCCCCCGCACGGAGGAGCTGCTGCATGTCCTCCAGCGAGCGAATGCCGCCGCCCACCGTGAGGGGCAGAAAGAGCTGGTCCGCGGCGCGCTGGATTACCTCGATGATCGCGCCCCGCTGCTCTTTGGAGGCGGTTATATCCAGAAAGACGACCTCATCGGCCCCCTGCTCGTTGTAGCGCTGGGCGAGCTCCACCGGGTCCCCGGCATCGCGGAGGTCGACGAAATGGGTTCCCTTGACCACCCTGCCGTCCTTGAGGTCGAGGCAGGGAATAATGCGTTTGGTGAGTGTCATGGTTATATGATCCATGGGGAACGCACCCACATGAGCATTGCGATGGGGCCGACAGAGAATGGCAAAAGACTACTAGTATTCCCATGCAATATGTGTGCATTCGAAAAAATCCCATCACACGATATGCAAAGGTGATTTTTCAGTGAAATCAGGCGAATTAAAGATGCGGTGGGCGCGGCAGTACATGCCGGTCCTGGCTGAAATACGCCGCACATTTCAGGAGGAGCAGCCGCTCTCGGGCTTGACGGTGGGCATGGCCCTGCATGTGGAGGCCAAGACCGCCGTGCTGGCCGAGACGCTTGCTGCTGCCGGAGCGGAGGTGCACATCACGGGGTGCAATCCGCTGAGTACACAGGACGACGTGGCGGAGGCGCTCAATCGGGTGGACGGCGTCACCTGTTATGCCAAACGTGGCGTGGGCGTGGAAGAATACTACGCGGCCATCGACCGGGTGCTCGACGCCTCGCCCTCCATCACCATCGACGACGGTATGGACCTCATCCACCGCCTCCACACCACGCGCCGAGAACTGCTCGATTCCGTCATCGGGGGCTGCGAGGAGACCACCACCGGGATCCACCGCCTCAGGGCGATGGCGGAGGAGGGAGTACTCCGCTTCCCGGTAATCGCGGTCAACGACACCCCCATGAAACGATTCTTCGACAATGTGCACGGGACGGGGGAGAGCGCGCTTTCCGCAATTATGGCGACCACCAACGCCCTCATCGCCGGAAAACACGTGGTGGTGGCGGGCTACGGGTACTGCGGCAACGGCCTCGCAAAGAAGGTCCACGGCCTCGGGGCGAGAGTGATAGTGACCGAGGTCGACCCGCGGCGGGCGCTCCAGGCACACATGGACGGCTACGAGGTGATGAGCATGGACGAGGCCGCAAGCCTCGGCGACATCTTCATCACCACCACCGGCAACACCTCGGTCATCACCGGGCGCCACTTCCCGAAGATGAAACGCGGCGCAATCCTGGCAAATGCCGGCCATTTCAACGTGGAGATCAACATTGACTGGCTGGAAGGCCACGCTGAGGCGACCGAAGATCGGGAGGGTATCAGGACCTACCTGATCGATGGCAAGGCCGTCCACGTGCTCGCCGAGGGAAGGCTGGTCAACCTCGCCACCCCCAAGGGCATGGGCCACCCCATCGAAGTCATGGACCTCTCCTTCGCCCTGCAGGCGCTCTGCACCGCATATATCGCCCACCACGGCAGCAGCCTCGAGGGAGGCGTATATGAGGTGCCGGCCGAAATCGACGAGCGGGTCGCCAACCTCAAACTCAGCTCGCTGGGCATCACCATCGACGTGCTCACCGACGAACAGGTGCGCTATATGAGCAGCTGGGACATCGGCACCTGATCACACTCACCTTTTCTGGCCCGCCCTTATGTCCGCAAACAGGTATTCCTGAGCATACCCGGCATATTCACCGAAATATTCCCGTGCAAACCCGGCGATCGCATCATACTCCCGGCAGCTCATGCCGCGGTCAGGCCCCTCGCAGGGGAGGTAGTGCTCGCGCATCACCCTGCGCATCCACACGTCCACCGGAAATGACTCGAATTTCTGGAAGGCGAAGAGGAGGATGCAGTCGGCCACCTTCCGGCCCACCCCCCGGAATGCCATCAGTTCACGCCTCGCCTGCTCAAACGAAAGCGCATCGATACGCCCGGCCCACCCGGGGTCCTCGCACACCCTTCGTGCGGCATCGAGCACGTACCCTGACCGATACCCGAGGGAGCAGCGCCGGAGATCGTCCACCTCCAGGGATGCGAGAACCTCTGGAGGAGGGAAGGCATAATAGGTCCCCCACGGGGAGGAGAGCGGCACGCCATAGCACCGGGCCATATTCTCGATCATGCACCGGATAAAGGGAATGCTGGCGTTCTGGGCGCAGATGTACGATATCAGACATTCCCATGGGTCCTGCCTGACGAGCCGCAGACCGCGGTGCCGCACGATGGCGGCGTGGATGAGGGGATCACGGTCAATGGAGGCGAGGATGGCAGGGAGATCGAGGTCGAGCTGGAAGTAGTGCTCGATGCACCGCTCTTCCGCCCCGGCAACGCAGAGGGTGGATCCCTCCTGCCGGACGGCGATCACCGCATCGCCGACCACCCCCACCCACGCACCCTCCTGCCTGCGCCACCGGAAGAGCTGCCCGCAGTCGAGGGTGCAGGCGAGATCGAACGGGCGGGTATCGGAGATCGTGATCTGCGGCACCGGGATCACCCCTCCCTCTCCTGCTCGATGAGGCCGAGCGAGGAGAGCACGTCGATCACTTCCCCGTCCGGCCTGAGCACCTCAGCCTCACCCTCGAAATGGTAGGATATCCACCTGACCTGCTCTCCCTCGATCCTGTTGTAGAAGTAGCATGCCCGGGCAGGGACCTCCGGCACCTCCATGATTTTGAGCAGCGGAAGGATTTCCACCGGTTTTTTCTGGCCCTTGCTCAGGAGATAGATCTTGCGGGAATCCATCGGGACCGCCGTCTCCACCTTCACCCGCCGGAAGGTCATGCGCGAACCGGTGAGCGACTGCGCGTCATAGCAAAAGATGCCCTCGTGGTAACTGCTCGTCTCCGGTGCGAGCAGCTGCACGGTGTCGAAGCGCTCGCCGATGATCGCCTGTACACGCTGCAGGCAGTCTTCCAGTGCCTTCCGGCGTCCTGTATGCTCTCCGGGCCCGACGGTGCCTCCATGGGCCTTCCAGAGGTTGCGAAGGTCCGCCGCTTCGTCGAGCACCGCGAAGAGGCGTTTGCTTGCGATCATATCGAGGAACGCAAGGTCCGGGTTGCCGAACTGTGCAAGGCAGACCGATCGGGTGGCCGGACGGCTCAGCAGGCTTCGCGTGTGGTGGGCGAGGCGCCTCCCCAGCACATTCCAGGCCCTGAAGGTTGCGTACCGGTACGAATCCCTGAAGTAGGGGTTATCCTCGAGCAGGTCCACGCCCCGCTCCACGCAGAGCGGCCCGAGCGCGGAGAGCATAAGGAGGGCGACAAACTCGCCCAGTGCCTCGAACAGGTTGAACAGATGGTCCACGCAGTGCTCGTCGCTGGTCTCCGCGCGATACGCCCACAGAATCGAGGCGATGGGGAACGGCAACGATTCCATCCACCGCTCGAACTCATCCTCACGGACCCACCCGGCGATCTCTTTTCCGATCGATTCTGCGGCGAACGGGTGCGTCCACAGGTCTGCATCAAGGGAATCGAGCCTCGATCGGGCCTGCTGCAGCGATACGGCAACCTCCAGCACCCTTTTCCGCACGTCCGGTGGGGGGAGGAGGAACGGTGCGTCGGCGAGCATCGCGAGATAGCTGCGTCGGACTGAAGCCAGTTCATAGAGCCGCAGCAGATCGTCGCCGAGCGGAGTGGTGAAGAACCGGGCGACGTACGCGGTAGAGACAGCGGGGTCAAGCACCACCTGCACGTACCTCTCCGGCGCTGCCGTCTCGTGCACCGAACGCACCACCGGGAGCGCGGCCGCGCGGGGGAGGTACACCGCGTCTTCCCGGGCGGGAAAGCCGGCATCCGGCGTATAGGCATGCATCTCGCGGGCGATCGACCGGAAGGCCACCACCTCGAACCCCCCGTCGCGGCCACGCTCCTCGATGCTCTGTTGCAGGATCACCTCCCGCACCCCCTGATCGGTCGGGGCATCGAGGAGGACGCCCAGTTCAGGGGCCTTGCCGGACCGCCGCAGCAGGATGTTCTTGGCCAGGATGTCCTGGGAGCTCTGGTCCGGGCCCATCTCCCCGACGAAGAGGCGATCTGCGGGACGTTTTCCGGCAATGACCACCAGTCCCCCCGGAATGGAGAGAAGGGAATCGACGTGCAGCTTCAGGCGGGCGAGGCGGTCGGCGATCGCACGGATCTCCGGTTCCTCCTCGAGGATGACAACCGCAGTCCCTTCATCGCGCAGGTGGGCGATTGCGGCGGCGAGCACATCGTCGGCCCCGGGATCGCAGGGGGCGAGGCAGGTGGCGATGAGGTCGAACTGCTCATCGATCTCCTCAAGGTAGCGGACCGGATCCGATTGCACCCACTCAATCCCCGCATCGGTGTTCAGGAGCGGTGCAACCCGGTACTCCTCGCTCCTCCGGCAGACGGCCACCACGCGCTTCGCATGCAGCTTGCGGGCAAGGGGAGCTGCCAGCGAGCCGAGCCCTGCCTGCGGGTCGAGGAGGGAGGCATGGGGATACCCCCTGCCCACCAGCGCGATACACGACACGATCCAGTCGGGGCATATCGCATACCGCCTCTCCCCGATCCTTTCGGCAAAGACCCGCAGCTCCTCGAGATCGAGCGGGAACCCCGCCCCTCCGGCCGCTGCGATGAGGCCGCGGATCGACGACCCCCACCTTCCCCTCCGTATGTCCTCGTAGACCCGGGCCAATTCCCTGTGTTTCTCCGCCACCAAAACCACCGCACGCTGCCTGACCGTTCATTCATGGTATGGGCATGCATCATGGATAAATCCAGAGGGCAGAAACACACCATATCGCCCCCCTTTTCAGGAACCCCTCAATTTTTCGCCCTGCAAAGGGACAGGATTTTATCAGAGGACGCAGATATTCCCTCTCATGGACATCCTCCTCCAGATTCTCCTGCTGCTCATCGCGGCAAAACTCTTCGGGGAGATTCTGGAGCGGCGCGGGTACCCCTCGCTGATCGGGGAGATCCTTGCCGGTATCGTGCTGGGGCCTTCCCTTCTCTCCCTTGTCGCCCCAAATCCCACGCTGGAGGTATTCTCGGACATCGGCGTGGTCGCCCTGCTTTTTTTGAGCGGGGCGGAGATGAACCCGCGTGCATTTCTCGAAAAGAGAAACATCGCGGTTTCTACCGCGATCATGGGCGTGGTGGTTCCTTTTGCCGGGGGCATTCTTCTGGGAATACTTCTCAACCTCTCCTTTCCGGAGACACTGTTTATCGCCATCGCCCTCTCCATCACCTCCATCGGTATTTCCATACGGATGCTCGTCGATCTGAAACAACTGAACTCCGCAGTCGGCATCACCATCGTCAGCGCGGCCGTCCTCGACGACATCATTGGCGTATTTCTGCTAGGCGTCCTCTCCGCCGTGACCGTACAGGGTGAGGTCACACTCAATGCGGTGCTCTTCAGCGTCATAGGGGGCATCCTCTTTCTCGCCTTCTTCATTTCAATCGGCCCCCGCATCCTTCGCTGGCTCTTCGGCCTTGCAAGGAAGACCGAGACCCACGAAATGGTCTACTCCGTGGCGATCATCCTCGCCCTCGGCAGCGCGTACCTCTCCCATTTCGCAGGAATGCACTATGCAATCGGTGCATTTATCGCCGGGCTGGTGCTCGGGGAGGGGATCCGGCGCGACCGCATGCTCTTCGACAGCCTGATGGACTTCGGATTCGGCTTCTTTGTCACGTTTTTTTTCGCATCGATCGGCCTGCTCTTCAGTTTCAGCGCAGAAACCTTTCTCTCCTCCTTTTTTCTGCCCATCATCATCATCGCAGTGGCAGCAAAAATTCTGGGCGGGTTTCTGGGCTCTATTCCATTCATCAGCCGCAACGAGGCGTTTCTCATCGGGATCGGGATAGTCCCGCGGGCGGAAATCGCTCTGGTGGTCGCCAGAGTGGCCCTGATCGCCGGGTTGATCGGTGTTGAGCTCTTCTCGGCGGTGACGGCAATGGTGATCGTGACCATCCTCGCCACTCCCCTCCTCATGAAAAAGGGATTCTCCGTCGTCCCGACCATTGACAAGGGTGCTTAAAGTGCATCATTCTGTATGAGAAACGCAATGATGTCGCACATTTCCACGATGCCCACCGCCACCCCCTCATCATCAACCACGATCACGTCGGGATGGCGATACTTCTCCATGGCGACCATGGCCTGGGCGACCGAGGCCGAGCGCGGGACGGTGATATGCTCGCGGGACATCATCTCGCCCGCCGATTTCGCACCGCTTTTGATGATGCATTCAAGGCAGCCCATCTTTCTGCGGCTTCGTACGCCCACCCCGGGGCTAATGGCGCCAAGGAGGTCCAGTTCGGTGATGATCCCCAAAAACTTCCCTGCCTCGTCGCAGACGATGATATCCCTGCACCCGCGCCGGGCAAATGACTGAAAAATATCGGCCATCGGCGTATCCGGATGCATGCTCGTGAAATCGGTATGCAGGATTTCAACGATGGGAATTTCCTCGAGTTGCAGCTCTGCCATACTCCACCCCGTACCTCTCTCTAATATCCTCTGATCGCACGGAAAATACTTCGTATTTTCCTGTCAGTGAAATCTGTGATTTCACGTGTTTCAAAGACCATATATCTGGCGGCAGGAGGGGATGCATCAAGGAAACACCTGCGTGGGTGTTCAGCGTTCTTCGTCGAGGATCCTGCGCAGGGTGCGGAAATCCTCGAGGAGGACGTCTTTCTTTTTCGGGTCGTAGATGGCCGCGGCAGGGTGGTACACGGGAATGAGGGTCAGGGTTCGACCGTCCCTCTCCACCCGGTGGACCGTGCCCCGCTCCTCCCCGATGGATCCCGCCTCAATGCCATAGCGCCTGAACATGGCCTGCATGGCAAACCGGCCGAGGGTCACGATCACCGCCGGGGCGATGCGGTCGATCTCCCGGTCGAGATATTCCCGGCACTCCGCGATCTCTTCGGCGGTGGGATCGCGGTTGTCGGGAGGGCGGCACTTGACGACGTTGGTAATATACACCTCATCCCGTGCAAGATCGATCGAGGAGAGGAGTTCGTTGAGAATCGACCCCGCGCGGCCCACGAAGGGGCGGCCCTCTTTTTCTTCCTGCCTACCCGGCGCCTCGCCGATGAAGACCACGCGGGCGTCCTCCGGCCCCTCACCGGGCACCGCACCATCCCTGGAGTCCGAGAGAGGGCATGCCATGCACTCCCTGATCTCCTCGTCCATGTGCTGCAGTTCATGTTCCTTCATGGCTCTGGTGCTCCGGGCAAAAGTAGGCCTTACGGCCGGATAGTTCCAGTGTTTCAAGCAGCGTTCCGTCCAGAGGGCAGACGCCCCCCTCATGCCGCTGGGGGATGAGAAACGACTCGGGGAAGTCTTCATGTCGCCGCAGTACGGCAATCGCGGTGTGCAGGACGTCTTCCATCACCGAATGCAACCTCTCCCGCATATCCTCATCCAGGGCGTTCACCGGCGTTTTCGGGTGCACCCCTGTCTGGAAGAGTATCTCGTCTGCATAGATATTCCCGAGGCCGGCAAGAACTTTCTGGTTCATGAGGATCGTTTTGGCACTCCCCCGCCGTTCCCCGAGCCGGGCCACGAAGTCTTCCCGCCCGATCGAAAGCGCGTCCGGCCCGAGCCCCTTCGCCTCCGCAAACGCCTCCGGGCTTCCGGCAACTGCAATATGCCCGAACTTCCGCTGGTTGACGAACGCCAGAAAATAGCCGTTTTCAAACCCGATGAGGAGGCGGTCGTGCTTCGGGTCGTCTCCGATATCCTTGAAATACGCAAGCCTGCCCGTCATCCCGAAGTGCATGACCAGCCACTTCTCTGCGCCCGCATCGATCTCCACAAATACGTACTTGCCGTGCCGCCTCGTGGATTGAAACGACCGCCCCTCGAGCACCGATCGCAGCTGCGCTTCCGTGACCTCCTCGAGAATACGCGGGGCCCTGGCCTCGACCGTATCGATTGTCTTGTGCAGCGAGGTAGCGTCCAGGTAGATTCGGAAGTATTCCACATCAGGCAGTTCGGGCATGGTATCGCCACCGCCCCCATATGCACTCTTTGTTGATGGGGGTTTTGTTGGTGGGTGGCGGTGTTCACCCGGATGCCCTTCGGGTGGGAATGGTACAGGAGTTACCGAGGTGAAATGCCGCGCATTTGGAACCGGAAAAAAGTATAGGAGGCATGCAGTTGGTTCATGGGACTATCTCTACCGGAGCGTCAAATTCGCTTCGCACCCCCCAAAATTCGGAGCCAAAAAACCGACTCCGGGGAGGGAATGTCGTTTCCGGCATATAATGGTTTGCCACCCACTGACTCGATCCGCCCGGCCGGGTCTGCCTATCGAGAATCAGCGGAGGCTGGAGGCGTCCCATTTTTCGCCGGACAGGTTCATGCGTGCGGAAAACACCCTCTCTGTGCAGGGAGGAAAACCCCGTTTACCGGGCAGTTTCCCGGACCTCTCTCAATACCACCGATACCACGATGACTATCCCTACCATCGCGGCACATACCATACCCTGAAACGAGAGCGAGCACCTGCCACCCTGCGTCTTCCTCTGTTCTCCTGCGCTCTCCCATCGCATAAGAGCTCTTTCTCGCTTATTTCGAGGTTCCGGGTTCACAAGGGCCTTCGCGCCGCACGCGGGCAAGTTGTGCCGAATTCTTCAGCCCTATGGCGGCCATCACCAGGTAGAACGCGAACATCACCACCAGATACCCATTCTGCGCCCTGATCCCTTCTGCCAGCCACAGGAGGTTGCCGACGATCCAGCACCCGAACCCGAGGCCCCGCACCCTCGCCGATCTGCCGGCGACGAGCACCGCCCCGGCGATGCCCAGCAGCACGGCCGCAGCCAGCACCGGGTTCCATACGGCGATCACCGCAACGCCTCCTCCAGCGTCTGCTGCCCGGGCATGAGATCCTCGACAAACCGGCCCCTGAGCGTGTTCCGCTTGGAGCGGAAGAGGCGGGTGCCGTAGAACGCCCGGTCAACCTCCTGGTAGACCTGCAAGAGCACCGGGTCGATCTCCGTCGCCAGCAGGAGCACCGTCGTCCCCGCCTCGTGCGCCTTGTCCCGGCAGGCGAACACGAACTGCTCCACAAACGAAGGATCGTCCTCGAACAGTGCGGGATCGTGCTCGATGCAGACGCAGGGCCGGTCCGCCTCCTCGATCAGGGACATGAGGCGGCGTTCATCCTCCGCCCGGCGAAAGGTCGCCAGGTTGTGCACCGCAATCAGCCGGGAAAAGATCCCCACCTCCTCCCCCGAGATATAGAGGACCGGCGGCTTGTTCTTGTGGAAGGCCAGTTTAGCCGCGGCGAGGATCCTGTCCAGCGGGGCGATGAGCAGGGTGAAGGAGGCCGGTTCAGTGAGGTAGGCATAGGGAATGGCGTGCATGATCACGGTCTGGGTGTCGGCCCCGTCCCGGGCCTGGTAGGTTCAGTGAGGTAGGCATAGGGAATGGCGTGCATGGGGAGGGAAGATGGCCGGGCGAGGGGAAAAGGGTGGGGGGTGCGGGGGGCGGAAGTGAGCGGCAGGTCATGCCGCGAGACCCTCCCCGCACAATCCTTATTATGGGTCGCCCCTCAATCGCAGTCTGGTATCCCGTGCCCTGCACGCCCCCCTGCAGTGATTGCACCGCTTCACCGTTTTCATCCATGCGGAAAGAGAAGGGAGGCCGGAAAGGGAGATGAAGGGAGGAATCCCAGCCATGACTGATCTCAAAGAATACGCAAAAAAACGAGACTTCTTAAAGACACCCGAGCCCGGGGAGGGGGGTGAACGGCCCGGTGACCGGCCGGTCTTCGTCATCCAGAAGCACAGGGCGAGAACGCTTCACTATGATTTCCGGCTCGAGGTGGGGGGCGTCCTCAAATCGTGGGCGGTCCCCAAGGGCCCTTCGATGGACCCCCGGCAAAAACGGCTCGCCGTGCCCACCGAGGACCATCCTCTCGCCTACGCAACGTTCGAGGGGGTGATCCCCGAAGGCGAGTACGGTGCCGGGACGGTGATCGTCTGGGACCGGGGGACCTACCGGAACCTGCGTTTAGAGAAAGACAACAACGGCCTGTCCATGGAAGAGGCGCTCGAAGAGGGAAAGGTGGAGGTGTGGCTGGCAGGAGAAAAGGTGCAGGGCGGGTTCGCCCTCATCCGGACCGGAAAAGGAGAGGATGCCCGGTGGCTGCTCATCAAGATGGACGATGATGAGGCGGACGCCCGCCGCAACCCGGTGGACACCGCACCCGATTCGGTGCTTTCCGGCCGGAGCATCGATGCGGTGCGGGAAGAGGAAGGCTGAAGCGGCACGGGGAGGAGAGGAGGCCTGAAGTGGTAAAGAAAGAAGAAGCCCGAAGACGCGAGGGAACGGCATCGGGGTGAGATGATATGCACATCACCATTCTCGGGACACGCGGCGAGATCGAACAGTCCGCACCCTCCCATGCGAACCATTCCGGCGTGCTCGTCAACGGCACAATCCTCTTCGACGTAGGGGAGCGGGACTATCTCGACCTCGGGGCAGAGGCTGCCTTCATCACGCACCTTCACCCGGATCATGCATTTTTTGTCACCGATCCCGCCGCGATCGACATGCCCCTGTATGCCCCGGAGCAGTCCGAAAACGATCCGCCGCTCACGGTGATCACGGAGCCGGTCACGGTCGGCCCCTACACGGTCACGCCGATACCCACCCACCACAGCGTCAAGGTGAAATCGATTGCCTACTGCATCGAGAAGGGGGAGGAGAAGATCCTCTACACCGGGGACATGATCTGGATCAACAAGGAGTACCACCATCTCCTGGAAGGCAGCCGGCTGGTGATCACGGACGGGAGCCTGGTGCGCAAAGGGGGCAGGGTGATGCGGGACAAGGACACCGGCAAGATCTACGGGCATGCGGGCATCCCGGACCTGATCGACCTCTTCGCCCCCTATACCGAACACATCCTGTTCATGCACTTCGGGAGCTGGTTTTTCAAGGACGTGGAGGCATCCGCCGACCGCCTGCGGGCCCTTGGGGAGGAGAAGGGCGTCTCCGTGCTCGTCGGCTACGACGGGATGGAGATCGAGACCGGGTCGCTGTGATCGCTGCTCGTTCCCTGGATGCGAGGTGTCGTTGTCTATGAATATGTCCTGCTCTTTCCTCCGGAAAGAAATGTGTTGCAGAATCATACCAGGAGGAGTATGACCATGAGGACGGTCAGGACGAATCCTGTGATACAGGTGAATTTCCAGTTATGCTCTTTTAGGGCAAAATAGAGCGTCGAGGCAAGCACACGGGCGAACGGGGTGAACAGAAGTACAGCGATGCCGCTATAGATCAGAAATGCGGGGCCTGTCTCCCCGGTACCGGCATTCCCGGCGACATAGACGACAAACTCCAGCAGATTGATGGCCGTAATGGCCGGCAGTGGCTCGAAAGTGCCCGCGGTCAACAATAACCAGATCAGGCCAGCGATAATGAGAGCAATGGACACGATCAATCCGACAAGGAGGATCGACCACACCACCCGATTCAGGTCCAGAGACCGGCGGGTCATGGAAACCCCTGTACGATCATGACGACCCCGATCAGGATCACCACCACGACGAAGTAACTGCGTATCGTTTCATTGAGTATCCGCACCAGGAGCAGGGTCCCGATGAAGGCCCCCACTACAACTCCCAGAATCACCGGCACTGCCAGATTCGGTTCCACAAGACCCGCAGACAGGTAGACGCTTGTCCCGGCAAGGGCAGTTACTCCTATGATCATGTTGCTTGTGGAGGTGGAGACCTTGGTGGGGAGGCCCATGGCCAGGTCCTGAACCATTACCTTGAAGGCCCCGGCACCAATGCCCAGGAGCCCGGCAATCATGCCGGCGATGAGCATCAGAGCTCCACCCAGGCCGGCCCGGGTAGGGTAATAGATGATGCGTCGGCCTTCCGCCCGGTCATCGTAGCTTCCCGCAAGGCCCAGCCACCGGGAGAAGCGGTCCTGCTGATCCCTGGCCGGCGACTCAAGGGATAGTCGCTGCTTGATGAGGAGGGAGATGCCGGCCGCGATGAGGACGGCGCCGAAAGCTACGAAGAGAAACTGCCGACCGGAGGCCAGGGTGATGGAGGCTCCGATCACCGCACCGACAACGGTGAACATCTCCAGATACATCCCAACCTTGAGGTTGACCAGACCCTGACGCACGTACATCGCTGCGGCGCTGCAGGAGGTGGCTACGACCGAAACCATGCTTGCGGCGATGGCCATCTTGATATCCACCCCCAGAAGGGTAAGGACCGGAACGATCACCGTCCCTCCGCCGAGACCGGTCATGGCACCAAAAAACCCTGCAACGATGGCGACGAGAAAGACTATTTCAAACGATACCATCGATTACATCCTTGATCGCAGTGATGCCCTATGGATCGTTTTATATTATGACTCTAACCATTTCATGAACCTCTCTGACGGCCATGATGTACGGGTACGATTTTGTGCCCGTTTTGTGCACTGATTCCGCTCCCATCGATTCATGCGGGTTGATAGGAAGTACTCCTAACACGTAGCTATCAGCGGTGCCAGGACACATCCGCCGTGGACCGGGGAACCGGGAGGGAGAGCAGCTCAATGACGCCGATAGCGATGGCTGCTGAAGGGTGAGAACCGATAATCTGTTGCGGGCCTCTGTGTTGGTACTGCGGAAACGATTGGCTGTATGCTGCCATCGCAGGACTGCCGTTCAGATAGCAACCTCTACACAAAAGGCTGATGCCGGTTCGGCAATACCCTGTCACTCTGCCGGAACAACTCATCCCGCAGAAATGGCTCTGTCCTGTACCGGCAGGAGTCCAAAACCGCCAGCCCATTATATGGTACTGCGGCAGGCAAGACACCGGCAGGGTGAAAAGCCTCTCCGCATTCGAGTGCGGGCGTGAGAAGGGGAGAGGCCTCTATACCCCGGGCACCTCATCGGCACCGATGGTAACTAAAGCGGCCCTGACCCTGAACGCCGCAACCGTGCTGGTCACGGTGCATCTGGTCGCCGGGAGACTGCGGTTCCTGGACGTCATCCCCGGGAGCAGCTGGCTCTCGCTGGCAGGCGGCGTCTCTGTGACATACGTCTTCGTCCGCCTGCTCCCCGAGCTCGATGCCGGCACCCAGATCACCGGCGATTCATCCTTTTGCGCCATTCCCGGGAGTATCAATACAATTTATATATGATGATTTGAAGAGAGTGCCGGGGGTATCATGACAGGGCAGACGATCACAACGGATGAGGCCAAGGACAAATCTATTGATGATGTATTCGGGATCCTCTCATCTCAGCAGGGTGGTCTGACCCAATCCGAGGCTCAAAACCGTGTCCAGACATACGGCTACAATGAGATTCCGGAGGAGAAAAAAAACCCGATTATCGACTTCCTGAAGTACTTCTGGGGTCCTATCCCGTGGATGATCGAAGCGGCGCTCGTCATTTCTGCTATCATTCAACGCTGGGAAGACTTCGTGATCATCCTGGTGTTGCTCCTCATCAATGCGATTGTCGGGTTCTGGCAGGAACATCAGGCGGGGAATGCCATCGAGATGCTAAAACAGCGGCTTGCGGTCGAGGCGCGGGTGATGCGCGACGGAAAATGGCAGAAACTCCCTGCACGGGAGCTTGTGCCCGGCGACATCGTCCGCGTACGGTTGGGTGATGTCGTCCCCGCGGATATCAAGCTCATTGAGGGGGAGTATCTCTCGGCAGACGAATCCGCCCTGACGGGGGAGTCGATGCCGGTTGACAAACATGTGTCGGACGTCGGGTATTCCGGCTCCATCGTAAAACAGGGCGAAATGACGGCAGTGGTGGTATCCACAGGATTGAACACCTTCTTCGGTAAAACCGCCCAGCTCGCCGAAGAGGCGGTGACGGTCAGCCATTTCCAGAAAGCCGTGATTAAAATAGGGGACTATCTCATCGTCCTTGCAATCGCCCTGGTTTCCATCACCTTCATCGTCTCAATTATCCGCCAGGAGGACCTGCTTAATACGCTCCAGTTTGCACTCGTCCTGATGGTGGCGGCGATTCCTGCGGCAATGCCGGCGGTCCTGTCCATTACCATGGCCGTCGGGGCGGTGGCACTCGCCAAGAAAGAAGCCATCGTCAGCAAACTCGTTGCCATCGAGGAGATGGCCGGCGTGGACGTGCTCTGTGCCGATAAGACCGGAACGATAACAGAGAACAGTCTCACCCTCTCCGATATCGTGCCGTTCGAAGGGACCGCGAAAGAGGATGTACTGCTGGACGCCGTTCTTGCATCCAGAGAGGAGGACCAGGACCCCATCGATATGGCGATCATCACGTCAGAGCAGGCCAGGGACCAGCAGGAAAAGCTCACTACATTCAAAGTTATCAATTTCAAGCCCTTCGATCCGGTCATTAAGCGCACGGAGGCCACCATAGAGGATGCGGAAGGTAACCGCTTCAACGTAGCAAAGGGTGCACCGCAGGTGATCCTGAACCTTGCGGGGGGGAGCGGGGATCTCGAAGAGCGAATCGATCAACTCTCGAACACCTTTGCGAAAAAAGGGCTCCGCATGCTCGGCGTGGCGAGGAGCAGTGATAACGACACCTGGATGTATACCGGGGTTCTCGGTCTCTATGATCCGCCCCGTGTAGATTCGGCAGCGACGATCAAAACGGCACAAGAGATGGGGCTTGAAATCAAGATGGTCACCGGGGACCATGTGGCAATTGCCCGGGAGATTGCGAGAGAAGTGAACCTGAAATCCAATATCGCCACCGCCGACGCCTTCCTCAAGGAGCATGACGCCGAGGCGGGAGAGATCGTGGAAAAGGCAGACGGTTTTGCTGAAGTGTTCCCCGAACATAAGTATCGGATCGTCTCACTCCTCCAGTCCAGGGGACACATCGTCGGCATGACCGGTGACGGCGTGAACGATGCTCCCGCCCTCAAAAAGGCGGATGTCGGTATCGCAGTTGCCGGCGCTACAGATGCGGCAAAATCAGCGGCATCAATCGTGATCACAAAGCCGGGGCTCTCGGTCATCATCGATGCAATCAAAGAGAGCCGGAAGATCTTTCAGCGAATGAATCACTACGTGATCTACCGTATTACCGAGACCATTCGAGTGCTCTTCTTCGTCACCATCTCCATTCTTCTCTTCAATTTCTTCCCGATTACCGCGCTTATGATCGTGCTGCTGGCGCTCTTAAACGACATTCCGATCATGACCATCGCCTACGACAATGTCCTCTACTCACCATCTCCTGAAAAGTGGAAGATGCGGGAGATCCTCACCCTCTCTACGATCTTCGGATTTGTAGGACTCGTCTTTTCCTTCACCCTTCTCTATATCGCACAGGGGCCACTCAACCTGAGTCTCCCTGCCATCCAATCGCTCATCTTCCTGAAGCTGGCGGTCGCAGGACATCTCACCATCTTCGTCACCCGCACCAGAGGTCCCTTCTGGTCAATCAGGCCAGGATCGGCTCTGCTCTGGTCGGCCATCGTGACAAAGGTAATTGCAACCATTATCGTGGTATACGGGGTCTTTGTCACCCCGATCGGCTGGTATCTCGCCGGGTTCGTCTGGGCCTATGCGCTCTTCGGATTCCTGGTCATGGATTTCGTCAAGGTCGAGACGTACAAAATCATCGACCATCGCGGGATACGGTTCTCCCGATAGGCCGGTGTGGATCAGGACACCTATCAGGACACCTCTTCATGCACCCTTTTTTGCCTCTTCTCGATGCCGGGAACCGCCCTGACCATGGCCGCACATGGGACCGCAACCTCTGTTCTTCCCGCTTCCGGACCGCATGAGAATGTCTACCGGGGCGCCGCCGCGACCTTCTTCTCCTCGGCTTCTGCTTTCATCCTCTCCTCTGTCTCCACCACCCGGAGCGTGATCTTAAGCAGTGCATCCGGGTTCACCGATATGGAGTTGATGCCCTGCCGTACCAGGAAGTCCGCGAACTCCGGGAAATCGCTTGGTGCCTGACCGCAAAGCCCGCTGTGCCGGTGGTTCCGCCGGCACCCTTCGATGGCCATGGCAACCATCTTCTTCACACCCGGATCGCGCTCGTCGAACTCCTCGATTATCACCGCGGAATCACGGTCGACGCCAAGCGTGAGCTGGGCCAGATCATTGGATCCGATCGAAAATCCATCAAAGAATTCACTGAACTCGTCGATTAATACGACATTATTCGGGATTTCGCACATCTGGTAGATCTGGAGACCATTCTCTCCCCTCACAAGGCCGTTTTTCTCCATTTCCTGCAGGACGCTCTTTGCCTCCTCAATGCGGCGGCAGAAGGGAATCATGATGATCAAGTTGACGAGCCCCATCTCATCCCGGACACGTTTCATCGCCCGGCATTCGAGTGCAAACCCCTCACGGTACCGCTCATTATAATACCTGACCGCACCGCGGAAGCCGAGCATCGGGTTGGCTTCTTCAGGCTCGAAGTACTTCCCGCCGAGCAGGTTCGCATATTCGTTGGTCTTGAAGTCGCTCATGCGAATGACGACGGGGTTCGGGTAGAATGCTGCTGCGATAGTCCCGGCACCCTGGGCAAGTTTTTCGACGAAATATTCACTTTTATCCTTATACCCATAGGTGAGACCGTCAATCTCCTCCTGAACATCAGCATTCTGGACTTTTTCAGGATGAATGAGCGCCATCGGATGGATTTTAATGTAACTGCTGATGATGAATTCCATCCGGGCAAGCCCTATCCCATCATTCGGTATCATCGCAAACCCGAACGCCTCGTCCGGGTTCCCGAGGTTCATCATCATCTCGGTCCTCGGTCGTTTGAGGTCCTTCAGGCTGGTCTTTTCGACATGGAACTTCAGGATCCCGCGGTAGACGATGCCTTCCTCGCCTTCCGCACAGCTCACGGTCACGTCGGTGCCCACCGGTATCGCTTCGGTTGCGTCATTCGTTCCGACGACAGCAGGGACGCCGAGTTCCCGGCTGACGATGGCGGCGTGAGAGGTTCTCCCTCCGCGATTGGTCACGATCGCGGCAGCCGTCTTCATCACAGGTTCCCAATCCGGCGTGGTCGTGTCCGAGATCAGGATCTCGCCCGGTTTGAAGGTCGAGAGCCTGGAAACATCGGTGATGATGCGAGCCTTCCCTGCGGCGATTTTATCACCGATACTCTTTCCCCTGACCAGAGCTGTTCCTCGCTCGTCCAGGTGGAACGTCTCCAGGAAATCCCGGGTCTTCTGTGACTGCACCGTTTCAGGACGGGCCTGTACGATGAATAATTCCCCGGTTTCGCCGTCTTTCGCCCATTCGATATCCATTGGCATCGATTTTTTGGCTTTCTGTGAGTAGTGATCCTCGATGGTGAGCGCATATCCGGCAAGCTTCAGCGCTTCGTCATCACTGATACAGAACTTCTTCTGGTCCGCTTCGGGTACATCGACATTACGGGTCACATCCTTTGCCCCTCCGCGGCCGTAGATCAGCTTAATTTTTTTATCGCCGAGATTTTTCCGGACGAGCGCCCCAAATCCCTTCCGGAAGGTCGGTTTGAAGACGTAGAACTCGTCCGGGTTGACCGCACCCTGCACAATGTTCTCACCAAGCCCATACGATCCGGTAATGAGCACCACGTCCCGGAATCCGGTATCCGTGTCGAGCGTGAAGATAACCCCGCTCGAAGCCAGATCCGAGCGCACCATCTTCATTATCCCGACCGAGAGGGCGACCTTGAACTGGTCAAAATGGTTGTCTATCCGGTAGGCAATCGCCCGATCGGTAAAGAGGGAGGCAAGGCATTTGCCGATTGCTTCCCTTAATGCCTGGTAGCCGCGAATATTCAGGTACGTCTCCTGCTGGCCTGCGAACGATGCCGTGGGCAGGTCTTCTGCCGTGGCGGAGCTCCGGACTGCGACGTCGATATCCGGGCCGTACTCGTCGCAGAGCATATCGTACGCGGTCGTTACCTCGTCCCAGAGATCGTCGGGGATGCCCGCCCCGAGGATGAGGTCGCGTGTACGTTTCCCCCGTTTCGCGAGATCGGTAACATCGTTCCTGTCCAGCCCTTCCATGGCGGACTTCATGTCATCGAGTATTCCTCCCGACTCCAGCACGTGCCAGTATCCGTCGGCAGTAATGGCGAAACCATCGGGCACATTCACGCCTTTTGCAGTCAGTTCACTGTACATCTCGCCCAATGAGGCGTTTTTCCCGCCGACCACGGGTACATCTTCGTTTCTGATGTCCTCGAACCAGCGGATAAACTTCGCTTCCTGTTTCATGCCCATCTCCCCCTACCGTGCCGCCGGTGCGGCTCGCGCTGCCGGCTTTCGGTATGTCTCCGCAACCACGTTCTGCGGGGTGCCCGCAAAGAAGGCCTTGATATTGTCGGAACTGGTGGTCAGTATTCGCTCCAGAGCCTCCGCCGTGTTGTAGGCGTTGTGCGGCGTGAGGATCGCGCGATCAGAGTGCAGGATGGAGAAGCTCTCCATCGCCTCCCGCAGCACGATCGCAGCGATATCGTCTCTCTTTAAGAATTCTTCTTCAATCCAGACCTGTTCTCCCTCAAAGGTGTCAAGTGCGACCCCTCCGAGGCGCCCTTCCCGCAGGGCATCGGCAACCGCCCTGGTGTCCACCACCTTCCCCCGGGAGGTGTTGATGAGAAGTGCGGTGTGCTTGAGCTGCCGCAGCCGCTCGGCATTGATCAGGTGGTGCGTGGATTTCGTGTAAGGGACGTGCAGGCTGATGACATCCGACTGATCGAGTACCTCGTCAAGGCTTAGATAGCGCACCCCGTACTGCTCGGCGAGATCGGGGTTCGGATGCAGGTCATAGGCGGCCACCTTCATGCCGGCAGCCCACGCAAGACGTGCAAGGTGCGACCCGATACGCCCTGTGCCGATCAGGCCGAGGGTCTTTCCCTTCAGATCCGTTCCCTGCAGACCCTCACGGCCGAACTCGCCCTGCTCAACCCGCCGAAATGTCGACCTGAACTTGCGGGTGAGCGCCAGCATAAGCCCGAATGCGTACTCCGCCACCGTGTTGTCGCCGTACGACGGCACATTGCAGACGGCGATGTTGCGTTTCCTGCAGGCGTCCACGTCGATATGGTCAAAGCCGGTGGACATGGCGGCGATCATCCGGATATTCGGCAGCTGATCCAGGATATCGGGGGTGAGATGCGATCGGATGAACACCCCGATCCCGTCCGCATCGCGGGCAAGCGATGCGTTCCGGGCGGTCAGCGGTTCGCTATGCACCGCAACATCATACCCGCTCTCCCGCGCGAACGCATTCCGGATCACGGTCTGCTCCTGCTCATCTACATCGAAAAATACCAGTTTTACCATAATGCCTCCTCCTCATAAGCGATCCGATGGTGCGGTGCTGACATCATCTCTCCTCCCGGGATACCATGTAGGAGGCGAGATCCACCATGCGCCGGGCATACCCGGATTCGTTGTCGTACCAGACCATGACCCGGGCCATCTGATCGTCGACGACGCTGGTGGATCGTCCGTCGACCACTCCGGAATGGAGATCGTTGATGATGTCCGCCGAGACCAGGTATTCCTCGGTATACGAGAGTATACCCTGCATGTGGCCCTCAGCAGCCTTTTTCATGGCTGCATTCACCTCATTGATCGTCACCTTTTGCTTCAGCTGGGCAACGATATCGACAATGGACCCGTCAGGGATGGGTGCACGTATTGCAACAGCATCCATCTTGCCGGTGAGTTCCGGCAGAACGTGCGTGGTGGCGATGGCGGCGCCGGTCGTCGTCGGAATCAGCGAAACCGCCGCAGCACGCCCACGGCGCACTTTTCTGGCGGCCTTATCGACCAGCGCCTGGGTGGCGGTATAGGCATGAATTGCCGTCGCCATCAGGTGATCGATACCAAAGGCATCGTTGAGGACCTTCGCTGCCGGCGCCAGTGCGTTGGTCGTGCAGGATGCGTTCGATACAATGGTATGCCTTGCCGGATCGTAAGATCTTTCGTTTACCCCCAGCACAACGGTCAGATCAGGATTGTGCGAAGGTGCGCTGATGATGACTCGCGATGCCCCGGCATCTAGGTGGTGTGCAGCATCATCCCTGTCGGTAAACCTTCCTGTACATTCAAGCACCAGATCTACGCCGAGATCGTTCCAGGGAAGGGCGGCGGGATTTTTCTCGCCGAGAACAGTCACTTTTTGCGACGCGATCTGAAGGTGATCCGACCCCGCTGCGACCGGGAAAGGTGCTTTTCCGTGTACCGAATCGTACTTCATCAGGTATGCCAGTTCATCCACCGGCGTCAGATCATTGGCGGCAACGATCTCGATGTTACCCGGCGGGTTGGTCAGGTAATTGTACAGTATCATTCGACCGACACGTCCCAGTCCATTTATTGCAACGTTCTTCATGGCAACCCCCTTGTCGTACGGGGGTGGCTATGCCATGCTTGTGTATAACCTTTGTCCTGATCCGCAGATCGCGGAACGGGTTGGTAAGAACGATCCGGAACCGCTCCTGGTGGATGACACCAACGACCGCAGCCCTATCATCTCATTTCGTGCGCGAATGCCCTTTTTCCGGCGAAGGCTGCGACATCGCCGAGGTGCTCCTCGATCCGCATCAGCCGGTTGTACTTCTCAACCCGCTCTCCCCTGACCGGTGCTCCCGCCTTGATGCGGCCGGCCTCCACGGCAACAACGAGATCGGCAATGAAGGTATCGATGGTCTCTCCACTGCGGTGCGAGACGATCACGCTCCACCCGTGCATCTGTGCCAGGCGCACCGCGGCAATGGTCTCGGTGACGGTACCGATCTGGTTTGGTTTGATCAACACCGAATTTGCAGCATTTTCATCAATTCCCTGCTGAATGCGCCGTATATTCGTGACAAACAGGTCGTCTCCGACGAGCGTTACGCTCTTTCCGAGCCGGGCGCACAAAAGCTTCCAGCCATCCCAGTCATCCTCGGCAAGACCGTCTTCGATTGAGACGATGGGATACCTTGCGATGAGAGACGCATACGTATCGATCATCTCTTCCGGAGCAAGTGTTCTGCCTTCGACCTTCAGCGCATACCCGTCCTCGGTCAGGAACTCGCTCGCCGCTGCATCCAGAGCGATGCCGATCTCTTTTCCGGGCTGGTATCCCGCCTCCTCGATGGCTTCCATCAGATATTCGAGAGGTTCTTCATTTGATGACACCTTCGGCACAAACCCTCCTTCATCGCCGACCGCGGTACTCTGATCTTTCTTCCGCAGCAGTGTCTGCAGAGCATGGTAGGTTTCACTCCCCCACATCAGCGCCTCCGAAAAGCTTCCGGCGCCATACGGGACGATCATATATTCCTGAAAATCTGCCCCCTGCCACCGTGTATGCACCCCGCCGTTGATGATGTTCATCATCGGTACCGGCATGAGACGGGCAGCCGTCCCTCCGAGAACCGTATAGAGCGGCACCCCGAGCGCAGTCGCCGATGCCCGTGCAATCGCCATAGAAACACCAAGAATCGCATTGGCGCCGAGCCTGCCCTTATTGGGAGTGCCGTCCAGACGGATCATGAGGGAATCCAGGGCAGCCTGATCCATGGCGTCCTTTCCCTGAAGTTCTCCGGCGATAACACGGTTTACCTGTTCGACCGCTCTCAAAACTCCCCGTTTTCCGTAGCGATCCGGATTCCCGTCCCGGAGCTCGACCGCTTCGTGAGCTCCCGTGGAGGCACCGGAAGGTACGGCAGCGCGACCGGTTGAACCACCATCCAGGGTCACTTCAACCTCAACCGTAGGATTTCCTCGCGAATCCAGAATTTCCCGGGCCCGAATTGAGCGGATAGCAGTATCCATACTCCTCATCTCCATCCTGTACCGGCGGATCGTGAGACTCCATAAATACCTTCCCCATGGCAGGGGTATCCGGAGGCATCATTACTCTTTGATGCGCATGTCCGGGGCCGCCTTCGATACGATCGACAGAAGTCCCCTCTTCCTTTGCTCCATGGCTTCCTCATCCTGCGCCTCCAGGTTGAGCCGGAGGACCGCCTCAGTGTGGGAGGGGCGGATATTGAACCACCACGACGGATACTCCACCGTCAGGCCGTCGAGGTGATCGATCCCCGCATCGCGGTAGCGTTCCTCGAGAGCGGCAAGGACGGCATCCCTGTCCTCCACCTGAAGGTTGATCTCGCCTGTGGAAGCGTACTTCTTCAAAGGCGCAACAAGGCGGGAAAACGGTTCCTGTTTCATGGAAAGGAGATTGAGCATCTGTATCATCGTCATAACGGCGTTGTCGGTATACCCCGTATCGCGGTAATAGTAGTGCCCCGAGAGCTCGCCGGCGAACAGGGCTCCTTCCTTGCGCATCTGCGGCTTGATAAATGCATGCCCCACCCTGCACCGCACAGCCTTCCCTCCGAGCCTCCTGATCGTCTCCGGGACGATGCGGCTCGATCGGAGATCGTAGAGGATCGTCCCTCCGGGATGGCGCTGTAAAAAGACCTCGGCGATGAGCGCCGTCACCAGGTCTTCCGGGACGCGATTCCCCTCTTCGTCAATGAATCCGCACCGATCGGCGTCCCCGTCAAATGCGACGCCGATATCGGCCTGCTCGCCCACCACCCGGGCCTGCAGATTGCGGGTCGTCGAGGGGATCAGGGGGTTTGCAATATGGTCGGGGAACCGGCCGTCGGGTTCCATGTCCATAAGGGAGAATGTCCATTGCGAAATCTTCTCCGCGATGCGAGCCACTTCCGGTCCGGCCATGCCGCTGCCGGCATCCACAATGATAGTGAGCGGCCGCTCCGGCCGGACGAATGAAAAAAGCATACGAATATACCGATCCATCGCGGCGAGCCGGCGATACGGACCGCGTACGGGCTGGGGCGGGATGGTGGGGGAATCGCTGACCAGGTGTTCCAGTGCGGGCAATCCCGTATCACCGCTGAGCGGGATCGCATTCTTGCGGCAGAGTTTAAACCCGTTCATCTCAGCGGGAAGGTGGGATGCGGTAACCATGGCGCCCCCGTCGAACCCGCCGTCGATAAGGGCATAATAGAGGAGCGGCGTGCTCACCATCCCGATATCGGTCACTGACGCTCCCGCAGAGAGCGCACCTTCGATGAAGGCTTCCGCAAGCGACGGCGAGGAGAGCCGCATGTCCCGCCCGATGACGATCGTCTCCGCCTGGAGGAGCCTGACAAAACAGGCGCCGATTCGGCGGGCCGTATCCTCGTCAAGCTCGGCCGGGTATGCGCCCCGGATATCGTATGCACGAAAGATTGTCCCCATACCTATCACCTTATGCGGAAATCCCGTCAAATGATGGCCGGATTACCGGGTCAGGGGGTCATGTTCTTGAGACTTTCGGCACTGCGCCCGTCCTCCATCCGTTGCCTCCGCTCCGGCATACGGGCATCCAGTTGATGAAAATTGTTCCGCACGCGGAGCCGCAGGGCGGAGAGGAGGTCATTCGCCCTCCCCTCCGGGGCCGGTGCGTGTTATTGCACGATGAACTGTCCAGTCATCTGTTGCGGGTGGACATCGCACCGGAAGAAGTGGGTGCCGGGCTCGCTCGGTGCGGTGAAGGTGTAGGTCGTCGTCGCAGAGCCAGTGACAGTATCCTCCGTGAAGATGGCATCCTGGGCCTGGGATGTCTGGTAGACCGCGAAGTTGTGAGGGATGCCGTTATCTTTGTTATCGAAGTTCACCGTCACCTGTGCTCCGGCAGGCACCGTGATCGTGCTCGTGTTAAAGGCGATGTTCTGTGCGACGAGACCGATGGTCACGCTCTAGTAGCCCGTACCACCCGTGGGCGAGGGCGTCCCCGTCTCGTTTCCAGTCGGCGCTGCCGTGATCTCGGTCGCAGTCGGCGCCACCGTGGTCGCGGCTGGCGTCACTGTCCCTGTTGGGGAAGCCGTTGGCTGGGTGGCATTGTCGCCGGGAGAGGTGCACCCAGCGATGAGAATGCACACCCCCGCCACAACAAGTGCCATGAGAAGCACGCTTTGTGATCTCATGGGAGGCCCATGAGATGCATTCATATATAACAATTGCGGTGAGCTTCCCCCTCCTTCCGGTGCCTGGAACGCTTCTCCCTTTTCGAATGACCATTCGTACACCAGCCAGGAGAGCGCCGGACTTCGGAAAAGTTGTATCAGGGTGAGAAGAGCAGAAATCACCCGCACTCCCCGTCCGGGAACTCTGCACAGCCACAACCCGCGTCAGAGGGCCGGCTTGACCAATGCGGGGGGAGCGATATCCTTAATATGATACTCGTACACAGCATCGACATGTTCTCTCGGGATCCATCCGGACAGGAGAGGGGAGATTATGCCTGTCACCTGCGACCACCGGGGTGCCGAACAACGGCCGGAACCCTGCACACCTGAGGCCTGAGTACCGGGCGGCCACCCCCTGCAGCGATCGAAGATCTGCATGCCGGATCCTGCCACAGGGAGATGGAGAAACAATGCCGGGAATGATGAACCATGCGAAAACAGACCATCCATGATATCGACGTGCGCGAAAAACGGGTGCTGGTCCGGACCGATTATAATGTGCCGCTGGATGATCACGGTGCCATCGCCGACGATGCCCGGATACGGGCGACCCTGCCGACGATACACTACCTTGAGGAGAAGGGCGCACGGATTGTTCTCTGTTCTCATCTCGACCGCCCGGAGGGGAAGGTGGTAGAGGAACTGAGGCTTGAGCCGGTAGCCCGGCGGCTCTCCGACCTGATCGGGCGACCGGTACCTGCGCTCCCGGACTGCATCGGCCCCGAAGTAGAAAAGGCGGTCTCGGAAATGAAGGAAGGAGCCCTCGTCCTGCTGGAAAACCTCCGGTTCCACCCGGGAGAGAAGGCAAACGAACCGGCATTTGCAGAACAGCTCTCGCGTCTTGCGGAGATCTTTGTCAACGATGCCTTCGGGGTCTGTCACCGCGCCCATGCATCGGTGGTGGGCGTCCCGCACTACCTGCCGGCGGTTGCCGGAATACTGTTGCAAAAAGAGGTCGACGTCTTTTCAAACGTCCTGGAAGATCCCGAGAGGCCGTTTGCCGCGGTGAGTGGCGGCGCCAAGGTGAGCGATAAGCTCGGTATCCTGGACAACATCGTCACAAAAGTGGATCTGCTGCTTATCGGAGGGGGCATGGCAGCCACCTTTCTCAAATCCAGGGGATATGATGTCGGGGCCTCCCGCGTCGAGGACGCCCAGATGGATTCTGTGAAAAAACTTGAAGAAACGGCGAAGTCTTTGTCTGTCAACCTCGTTCTGCCCCGGGATGTCGTGGTGGCGGAAACGCTCGAGGCGGATGCACGCACCCGCACCGTGCCGGTATCCGAAATTCCCGAAGGCTGGGTCATCGCGGATATCGGGCCGGCGGCAATTGAGGACTTCACCCGGGAGATCTCCCGCTGCCGGACCGTCATCTGGAACGGCCCAATGGGCGTCTTTGAGAACCCGAAATTTGCAGCGGGAACACGCCAGATTGCTACCGCACTGGCATCGCTCGATGGAACGGCGGTGATCGGCGGTGGATCGACCGCGGAGGCGGTGACAGTATTCGGGCTTACGGACCGAATGACCCATGTCTCGACGGGGGGCGGGGCTGCGCTAACCCTGCTGGCGGGAAAACCGCTGCCCGGGGTGGAGGCGCTCCTCGATGCGGGGGCTTGAGGCGATGGAAGGGAAGAACACGTGTTCCGGAGGAGCGGATGAGACATGAAGCGAATCGGCATTTTAACGAGTGGCGGCGATGCACCGGGCATGAATGCCTGCATACGTGCAGCGGTACGCACCGCCCTGGCAAACGGATTGGAGATCGTCGGAATACGCCGGGGGTATGCCGGGCTTATCGAGGGAGATTCGATGCCACTCGACCGGACCACCATCCGCAACATCATCCATCTCGGCGGCACCATCCTCGAGACGTCCCGAAGTCAGGAATTCACAACCAGAGAAGGAAGAGCACGAGCTGCGGAGTCAATCACGCAGGCAGACCTAGACGGTTTAATTCTCATCGGAGGCGAAGGGACGTTTCACGGGGCGATGCTGCTGGCTGACGAGTGGGGACCGATGCTTGTGGGGGTCCCGGGAACCATCGACAACGATGTGTACGGGACTGACGCATCCATCGGTTTTGATACGGCAGCGAATTGCGTGCTGGATGCGATCGATCGTATCCGCGATACCGCGCGTTCGACTGAATACCTCTTCTATGTTGAGGTGATGGGGCACCATACCGGGTTCCTTGCGCTGGAGAGCGGCATCGCCGGGGGTGCCGAAGAATTGGTCATCCCCGAAGAGCCAATCACGATTGCCGAGCTGAGTGCCCGGCTCAAAAAGGGCTTTACTATCGGTAAAAGGAGTGCCATTGTTGTGGTGGCGGAGGGGGATAAACCTGGAAGGAGCTTCCAGATTGCCAGCAAAGTCCGGGAATATCTGGATTACGAGTACCGTGTGGTTGTCCTCGGGCATCTCCAGCGGGGCGGCCCTCCCACGGTACGTGACCGCGTGCTCGGAAGTGAATTGGGGGTAGGAGCCGTAATAGCACTACAGGAGGGCCGGAGTGGATGTATGGTGGGAGAGATGAAAGGGGAGATCGTCTATACGCCCTTCGAGGATACCTGGAAGAAGGCAAAGCGGCTTGATTCCGACTTGAAGAGAATATTCACGCTACTCTCCGACTGAGAGTAGAGCCATGATTCCAGAGCCGGCAAGAAAGCCTCCCGCACTCATTGGTACTTCTGCACCGCATCAGAAAGCCTGAACTCGGGCTGGAATGCGCTGATAAGGTCGAGGTCCTGCTCGATGCTTCGGGTAAGCAGGTAGTTCTGCCGTACCGATTCCTTCGCCTCCCGCCCCAGCCGGTCCCGGAGCTCCGGGTCCCTGACCACCTGCACGATCCGGTCGGCCGCTTCTTCCACTGACGAGACCAAAAACCCGTTCTCCCCGTCACGGATCTGGTGGCGGATGCCGCCCGCGTTGCCTCCGATGACCGGCGTGCCTTTCCACATCGCCTCGGCAACGGTCAATCCGAATCCCTCGCGGATCGACTTTTGCACCACGACCGCTGCCCGGCGCTGTAGGGCATTAACCAGTGCACTGTCCTGGCGGCTGATAATGATGATGCGCTCTTCCCGGTTCTTCAGGAGCGACCGGTACACCATTGATCCTTCCGGATCGTCCGTCGCCACATTGCCCAGCAGCACGAGCGTACAATCGACTTTCTTCCTTGCGATCTTGAATGCATTGATGACGCCTTCCGGATCTTTCCAGCGGTCGAAGCGGGAGATCTGCACTACAAGCGGGAGATCGGTAGGAATCTCGTAGTGCTCAAGACGCTCCTCGATCTCGTCATCGGTCAATTCTTTGTTGGTTATGGTGAAGGGATCGATGCTCGGCATGAAGAACACCTGCGGGATGTCCAGTTCCTGCCTGTAATCCCTGCAGCTCAGTACCGCGGTATCGTACTGGCGGATAAACTGGAGGAGGTAGTCCCAGACCTCCTTGTTCGGCCGGCTCAGGTCGATATGGCACCGCCAGACCCAGGGGTCGTCCTTGCGGTAATGGTTGATCAGGGGAAGAGGCTGGGGATCATGCACAAAGACGATATCATGGTCGAGGTGATTGCGCATTGCATTCTCGTACACGACCTGCTCATAGAGCTGCAGCTTCCGGTCGGTGAGGTTAATATCCGCCCCCTGGAGGGCATTGTGGAACTTCTTGGTGACGCTGAAAAAGTCTGGAGACCCGTGAACCACCCGCCACCCCGTCCTGATGCCCAGGCTGTTCATCAGGAGTGTCATCGATGAGAGAAACTGGGAAACGCCTCCCCCATAGTAGGTTGAATTAATGTTCACGATATGAAGATCCTGGAGCTGCCGCGCTTTCTCCCGAATACGCCTGACGGTCTCGGCACCGACATAGCGTTCGTAATCCTTTATCCCTATGATGGGCATCGTATCCATATCAGCCTCCCTTCATCACGAATGTGGGGTCTATACCGGACCAATTCCACCCAAACCTGGCTTTCACCGTCCTGTATGACTGCACCTTCGAAATATGCTCACGTGTCTTTATAGATTCCGTCCGCAATGTTTCAGACAGGCCACGTATAAACTGCGCAGTATCCTCGGGTATGACTGGATTAATACGTATCCCGGATCCCATCTCGAAACCTGCCATTGTGGCGACCCTGGGAATAATTCGCAGGTGCCAGAGGAAGTACTTCATGTCCTCCTCTCCTGTGGGGGCAGAATGGATGATGTAGTTGTAATCCGGGTTATTGAGCCCTTTATCCAGCGCACCAAGCGTCATCTGGAGCAGCCCCGCGAGTTGTGTAAGGTCTCGATCCGTGACGGAGCCGAACGATGCCTGCCGGGACTTCGGCACGATCCAGGTCTCAAACGGCTGCTTTGATGCAAATGGGTGGAATACTACGAAACGCTCCGTCTCACGGAGAATGCGGGTGCCCAGCTCACGTTCATGCTCAATCAGGTCATGGTATAGGCAGCGGCCGATGCTGTCGAAATAGTCTGCAGCAACGTTCTGGCGGATCCGCATCATTTTGGGAATCACCGGCGTTGCTACCAGTTGTGAATGGGAGTGCATCAGCGATGTTCCTGCTGAAGGTCCGTGGTTCTTGAAGATGACGATTGCCCTGACAAAATCTACAGCGCTGAGCGCGTTGTATCGCTCCCGGTAGGCCTGCAGTACATGCTCGATGTCCCGTACATCCATCCGGGCAAGACGTTCGTCATGCAGAGGCGTCTCGACGATGATCTCGTGCATACCCACCCCGTCCATACTCCTGAAAAATCCTTCTTCCTCTCTCCTTGTCGTACTGCCGACGGGGGAGAGGGCAGGGTATTTGTTGGCAAAGACCCGCACACGCCAGCATCCGGTGCCCGGATCCTTATAGGAAAGGATTTCTGGTGGCGTCATATGCTCATTGCCGGAACAGAACGGGCAGGTGGGCGAATATTCAGGTAGAGACGTTCCATTATGCTTCCTCACGAGCTCATGGGGTCTTTGTGCCCGGTCTCTGGCGATTATTACCCATTCTTTCGTCGTCGGATCCTGCCGCATCTCAGTTTTCCTCCCTCTATTAGCCGGGATATGCAACTCCGTCCTATCCGTTTCACCAGGCATATGGTTCAACCATCCGAATTCTGAGATAATCTCGCCGCCCTGGCCTCACCTGAAACGGTACCCCTGAGAAAAGCATCACCCGTCACCGCTATCCCACGATCGTTGACTATCACCGGGCAGCGAATTTCTGAACGCGGAGATACGGGTATGCAGGCGAATACCGGGGAAAAAGAGGGGAGCCCGGAAGGCATGGCAACGTCTCAACCTACCGGGGAATCGGCGGGCTCTGCTTCTCGATATTTCTGGCGATGTACGATATCTCTTCGCCTAACAGGCGAATGATGTCGTCCTGGGTTACGATCCCGGTCAACCTCCCGTTCCGATCTACCACCGGCATTCTGCGGATCCCCTTATTCATCATCTGCTCCATCGCATCCGTGACCTGCATGCCTTCTTTGAACGTGATCGGATTTCGGGTCATGATATCCCGGGCCTTCACATCCTCGGGACGTTGCTGTTTGGCAATGATCCGCACGATGATATCGCGATCGGTCACGATCCCCGTCGGTCTGCTGTCTGCATCGACGATGACAAGGCTGCCCACGTTCTTCTGCTCCATGAGCTTTGCCATATCAGCGGCTGATGTGTCGGGCGACACCGATACGACATCTTCACGGAGGTACTTCATCGGGTCCATACTGATCCTCTCTCCTTCGGGCGCTTATCGCTACCCAAAGTATATGAAGGTAACCCGATGCGTATCGCAGGGAACGCCGTGTTCGTGATTCCGCCGTTGCCCTCCACCGGAGCGACCGGGACACCGATGAGATTCGTCCGGCTCCACGCACCTGTGGGAATATTCGCATGGGTCTTCCCTTTCAGGCTGATGCCGGGCGACGAACGGGCCCACGCTCGACGCGAGCGGGGAGCATAGCAGTGCGGGCAGGTATCCCCGGCGAAAACCTTGCTCTCCCCCGTTCATCGCCGCTCGCCGGGTGCCGTCACATCATCATAAATACGCGCCGCGTGCAGCTGTCCGCTCCTGCCGAGTTCGTACACCGCGATACCTGCCTGCGGTGGCAATTTCATAGTCCCCCACCCGTCGCAGATGTACTCCACGGCGCACCGTGTCCCGTCAAAGGTCGCCGTGCAGTGATGCAAGGAAAGGAAGATGCCTCCCTCATCAAGCGCCATGCTATAGAACTCCTGCAGGCCCTGAGGGCCGGTATGCATATAGCGGGCCCCGCTGGGCCTCCCGCACGTACCCGTCATCCTCAAACAGTGCCAGTACGGCCGCCTTATCCGGCTTCCCCAGACCCTCCATGTACTGCCGGATGATCGCAGGTTCCTCGAGGTGCCCGGCCGGCCTGAGGAGTGGCGGCCGTACCCCATGTTCCCCGGTGAGCGGCCACATGGAGTGATAGACCCTGATTGCGGATGCTCCATCACCTTCCCGATCCGCGACGAGCGCGACAGGGAGATCGATGGTGCTTTCCTGCAGCTGCAGGTAGAGCACGAATTCAATCACCATGCGCCGGTTTGTGCGAGTGACCGCATACACCTCCGGCCTGGCATCATGACGTTTGAGCCATTGCCGGGTTTCCCCGACAAACCGTGCAAACGCCTCGCTGCCCCGGACTTCGCCCTGCATCGGGGTATTGATCAGCGGGGTTCCTGAAAAGAGGGCCTCTAATGGTTCAAGATCGCCATTCAGGAGGTAGTGATAGTACCGCGCAAGTGACTCCTGGAATGAGCTCATGTTCCCATCTCCTGTTCGTATTCGTCTTGATATCCTGTGCGGGATAGTAGTTCTCCCATACGTTCACCCTGTGTTGATGAATGGGTAAGGCTCTCGCTCACCGATAAATACCTATACCTCAGCCTGCCAGCGACTGGCCGGTCCTTGCAGGGATCGTCCTGAATTCCGGCGGTGCAATCCGGGTATAGAGAGTATTCTTGAAAAATTGGTTGAATTCTTAAGAATAGATGATGTTGTTCGTCCTGAACCATAAGTATCAGGCAGGCTCAAAGTGACCTGTTCGAATCCATCCAAAAAAGCGTAATCTGGCGAGATTTCGTATGCGCGCCTTAATTCAGACATAGAAGTGAATGGATAAAAAGGTTGTGAATTGGATGCTAAGAGCGACAACGAAATTGAAACAACTTGCCCGAATTATCTGGCCCGATACCGGAGGAAGCGGTGCCGCCGAAGGGAGGCAGACCTGATATTCTTGGTGGCGTTCGCACCGCACCAGTACACAGCCACAGAGCAGTCTGCGCCAGCAGCGTGCACGAGGAGGCCGTCACGCAGAGCACCGTAGCGAAGCGGAGATGCGATGCGTGAGGGCGTCAGCGATGACCATCAACCGGGCAAAAACAAGGGAGGTGTTGCGAAGCGAAAGGAGGCCTGCCGGAGCGAGTGAGCAAGCCCGACCGATCGAAAAAATCAGGGCCCGGGGTCATCCCTCCGCCCCGAAAAGGAGGGGCGCCGCCAGCTGCCCGTCCCCGGTATGCCCTTGATCACCGCATTGAGCGGCTGGCTCCCCCGAAGCCCCGGCACGACGGCAAGACCACCTCGGACCTCGATTAACGGTACATGGGGTTGCAGGGAAATGGCGCTGATCCGCCCCTGCAACGGGATGTACCAGGGCTCGCCAATGGTGCGAAGAAGCGTTTTCCGACCTACAGCGATCCCTGCGGGTGCAGGAACGTCGCCACACAGACTGACGCATCCCCCATGCTCACCGGCACTTTCTCGACCTTGTAGCGAAGGGTGCCTGTGGGCAGTGGAAAAGTGGTGAGACAAATTTGCACTGCGCCACTCGCAAACACCTGTTCGTATGAATCGCACCCTCCGACCAGAAACGGCGGGAGAATCTCGAAGATGGATTGTTTCGGGACCGGATTTTCGAAATCCATCAGCGCACAGAACTCCTGAAAGGCTGTATTGAATATCACCAGCCGCAACGTCTCATCCAGGAAAAATACCGGGTCCTTGATGATATCAATCACCTGCTGCGGGGTAGGCTCCAGTACCACTGCCGGCTTGGGGGGCGCCTTCCCCTTCGCCGGGGTAAACACAAGTGCCAGCTCCCGCAGGCCTCCGTCAGGCTCCCGTATGGGCTCGACAGTCATGGCAAACCGCCTCTGTTCACCACTCTTTGCCGCCACCCCTACGTCCTCAGGCCAGTAGACAAGCCCCCGTTCCGTCCTCTTCATGCACTCAATAGCTTCGATGAACGACTCGATATCCGCCACCCCGGCATCAACCATCTCAAAGATGGAACGACCGGCGACATCTTCCTTCTTCCAGCCGAGGATCATCGCCGCGGCATCATTGATCCGGCGGATCACCCCGTCCGCTCCTGTGGAGATGACGGCATCCTGGACCAGCGAGATGGTCGAATCCATAATGGTCTCTTCCATACAGCACTTCTGGCTGCACTTATGTTTGCTAATGGCGAGCTCGATATTGGAGTAGAGCTCCCGCTCGTTGAACGGCTTGATCAGGAACCCGTAGGAGCGGGTCTTGATGGCCCGCGACACGGTGGCATCGTCCGAATATGCGGTGAGAAAGATCACCGGGATATCGTAGTACATGCTGATCCGGTTCGCCACTTCAATCCCGTCCATAGGCCCGTCGAGCCTGATATCCATTAAAATCAGGTCGGGCCACGTATCCTTGGCGATGCGGATGGCGTCGTTGCCGCGGCTTGCCACCCCCACCACCTCGTAGCCCATGCCCTTCAGTGCGTCCTCGATCTGCATCGCCACAATCGCTTCGTCCTCGACAATCAGAATTTTGTGGTTCGCCATTTCCTTTTTCCTCAAAATGTCATTTATTCCAGGGCACCTCGTGCCCGCGCTGTTCATACTTCAACCACTCGGACTCGACCTGCGAGAGGGCGATCACCAGTTTCTCCGCACGCCCGGTGATCTGCTCGACGCGCTTCTTATCGGCGCCATAGCGCAGGGCGCTCACTCTCCCGAGAAGTTCGATCACCTCTTCATAGCACCGGTCCAGCCGCCGGCCGCGCCGCTCCAGCATGGTTTCCCAGGTGACCTCGGTGATCACCGTCACTACATAGCCCACGGATCCTCCCTCATCAATTGGAATGCGGCGGATCTGCACCACCGGCGACCCTTCCGCTCCGTTCAGGGACATACGGGCGGTCATTTCCTGCCCCAGAGACATGATCTCGTCGAGTTCACCGACCGTTCCCACAAGCGGCTTCGGACCGAGCTCGTAGAGAGGGCGCCGGAGCCCGAGGGTTCCTGTACCAAATTTGGTAAAAAGCCTGGCAAATGGTTCATTGAAAAATACCACCCGCTTGGCGCTGTCGACCACAAAGAGCGGCAGGCCGATCGCATCGAATAATCGCTTGTCCAGCCCCGGTTCGGCAGGTTGATCGACCGGCGATGCGATCTTCTGTCTCTCTCCCGCAATCTCTCTCGTTTTCTTCAGCACCCGGTGCTTGTGCAATGCCATCTCAATGTTCGTGTAGAGTTCACGCTCCCGGAATGGCTTGATCAGGTAGCCGTAGGGCTGGGTGGCGATCGCACGGGAAAGCGTCGCCTGATCCGAATGGGCCGTGAGGTAGATCACCGGGAGCCCGTAGAGCGCCTCGATGCGCTGGGCTGCCTCGATCCCATCCATATCTCCCTTCAGCCTGATATCCATCAGGATGAGATCGGGGCGTGTTTCGCCCGCCTTCTGGATGGCATCCGGGCCGTTCGTCACCGACCCCACCACCTCATAGCCCAGCTTGGTGAGGGTGTCTTCAATGGTCATTGCCACGATGACCTCGTCTTCCACAACCAGAATCCGTTTCATTCCCATATGCACCAAAATCAGGATTTATTCTTTTCCGAAAATGTCATTACAAATTTCGTGCCGTGATCTCCCTCGACATCCAGCGTCCCGCCGAGCTGCGCCTGTACAAGACGCAGTACCAGTTTTAACCCCAGCGAGCTAGCGGTGTTGATATCGAATCCCTCGGGAAGACCCACGCCGTCGTCTGCAACGCAGAGCTTGAGCAGCCCCTCGTCGGTATGATGCAGGGATATGGTGATCGTTCCCGTTTTGTGCCCGTCGAAGGCGTACTTGAGAGAATTGATCAGTAACTCATTGATGATCAGGCTGCAGGGAATGGCGGTGTCGAGATTGAGGGCGATATCCTCAATATCCACATCCAGACCGATATGTGCAGACTCTGCATCAGAGCGCAGGATGTTTGAGGCGAGTTTCTCGAAGTGCTCTCTGGCATTGATCTGCGCGAGATTTTCGGATTGGTAGAGGCTCTCGTGCACAAGAGCCATCGTGATAATCCGGTTCTCGCACTCCCGCAGGGAGCTGACCGCGGTTTCATCCTGGATATACCGGGACTGGAGTTTGATCAGCCCTGAGATAATCTGGAGATTATTCTTCACTCGATGATGGATCTCCATCAGAAGTACCAATTTCTCGTCGAGCGATGCCTTGATCTGCTCTTCATAGTCCTTGCGGTCGGTAATATCGATCAGGAAACAGAGCACCGCCGGGCGCCCCTCCCACGAGAAAAGGAAGGCATGGAGCTCCATCCATATCACCCCCTCATCGCCGAGGAGCATCCTGAACTGGTAGATCGCCGGGACCTCCTCGCCGGCAATGCGGCGGTGATAGTGATCAAGCACTATGGAGCGATCATCCGGGTGAATCGCACCGACAAATGATGTGCCCGCCAGATCTAGTAACTGCGCAATGGATGGGTTGATATACTTCACCTTCTCATCCTGCGCAACGAGAATTCCAATCTGTGCAGTGTCGAAAATGGACCGGTACTTCACCTCCGACTCCCGCAATGCCTCCTCCGCCCGCCTGGTCTCGGTCACGTCCACAACAGAGATCATGAAGCAGACGGGGTCTTCGCTGTCATCCAGCACAAGAGACGCATGGGTGAGCCCATCGAAGATCGTGCCATCCCTCTTCTTCGCTGCAATCTCGCCAACATAATACCCCTGATCATAAAGGGCGTCGAGCAGATCGATTCCCTGGAGTTCGTGAAGGATGAACTGCTTCACAGGCCTGCCGATCACCTCGCCGCTCGACTCGTACCCCCAGAGATCGAGGAACGAATCGTTTACATACGTGAGATTGCCGTCAAGGTCGAAGATGGCCATCCCGTTGATCGAGGAGGCAATGGCGTTGTCCTTGATCCGCAGTTCCTTCTCCGCTTCCTTCCTCTCATCTTCGAGCTTGATGCTGTGCAGAGCAAAGGAGATATCACCTGCAACCTCCCGGAAGAGCGCTTTTTCCTCCTCGTCATCGACAAGATCGCGGGGCAGGGAGATATTCAAAAGGCCGTACACCTCCCCTTCGTGCGCGAGCCGGATCGAGAGCAGCCCGAATCCTGCATAATGGGGAGCGAGGGAAGAATCCGCACAGGAAATCACCGGGTCCCGAATCATAGTGATCCCGACATTTTTCAGAGCGTTCCATGAGCATATACTCATCTCGCCCCGCTGCATCTGCTCGACATAGGAATGGAAACACTCGCCGATACCGGCTTCTGCGGCCTGTATCAGTAATCCTTCATCGTCAAATAGCGCAATCCATGCGCTGTGATAGCCCCGAGTCTCGATGAGGCTCTCGCACGCCTGCTGAATCAGCTCGTCCCGATCGGGGATCCGGAGGATGAGTTCATTGACGTTGCGCACGGCAAGAATCACGAGGTTGAGGTGCTCGATACGCTCTTCCGCCTTCTTTCGGTCGGTGATGTCAAGGTGAGTGCCGGTCATCCGAAGCGCTCGGCCCTGTGGGTCACGCCGGACGACTTTCCCCTGGGCAAGCACCCACTTCCACGCCCCGGATTTTGCCAGCAGGCGATGTTCGCTGAAGTACGCCGGCGTTTTCCCCTCTATGTTCCCCTGGAGCAGTTCCTGTACACGTCGGGAATCATCAGGATGAAGAAGACGTTCCCACGAGGAAATATGGGGCTCAATCTCTTCAACACGGTAGCCAAGCATCGCGGCCCACCGTTCATTGACCACGATTTTCCCGGTGTCGATATACCAGTCAAAGAGCCCGAGATCCGCCCCCCTGAGAGCAAGTTCAAGACGCTCTTTCCCGGATAACAGGGCTTTTTCAGCCCGTTTGCGTGAGGTGATATCCATGATCGTCCCGATTACCGCAGGCTCCCCTTTATAGGAAATTGCGTTTCCATAGGCCTCGAGGATGATTTCTTCGCCTGTTTTCGTGGTGCCTCTGAATTCATAGTGGGCAGAATCGATCTCCCCGGCGATTCGCCGCTGTATATATTCTTCCACCAGCGGCAAATCATCGGGGTGGATGAGGGGAGCATACGGGTTGTCGATTAAATCTTCCCGTGGATATCCGAACATTTCAGCTACTTTGGGATTGACATAACGGATAACGCTGTCCTGGAGGAGATAGGTTCCCACAAGCGATTTTTCCACGGGTTTTCGAAAGACCTCGTCCATCATGGCACGATGGATAGCCGAACCGATGATATTCGCTGCTGCAGTGAGAGCATCGACCTCGGTCTGCGTCCATTCACGTTCCGTGGTGCAGTCATCGAACCCGAGGAAACCCCACCAGCGCCCGTCGACAAAGACAGGCATCACCGCAAGGGACAATATCCCCTGCGGTTCGAGATACGCCCGCTCGGTTTCGGGAAAGTCCCTGACATTACCGCTCAGGGACCATCCTTCCGAGAGGATATCGTGCCAGCGCGGGAAATCTTCAAGCCGTGGGACATTCTGCAGATCGGGGCTCTCCACCTGCGGCTCAATACCATCACTGCACCATTCGTTGCGGTAGCTGCAGAGGAGTTCACCGGTTTCAGGGCTGATATGGTTTTCAAAGAGATAGGCACGGCTGGTCCCGGTTGCCTCCCCCAGTTGTCGCAATACTTCAGAGAGATGGTCTTCCCACCGTGTGTCGTGGAGGAACTTTCCCGCGGCAAAACTCACTGCATAGAGGATTGCGTCCCTGCGCTGGAGCGCGTCCTCAGCGCACTTCCGGGCGGTGATATCGCGTGTGATTGCGAAGAGCGCCTTCTGGTCGCCCCACCAGCCATGAGCCACCTTGGTCTCGACAGGTATCTCTTCACCACATTTTGTCAGAAGGGGAAGGGGGCAGGAATTGCGTGCGCCCTGAACCATCTCCCCAACATTTCTCACGGCCTGCTCTCGCGCCCACGGCGGGTGCATATTGGCCATATTCATCCCGAGAAGTTCTTCGCGGGTGTATCCAAGCCGGGTTTCGACCACAGGATTCATATGAAGAATTTTTCCCTCCGTATCGGTCACGAAGATGAAATCATCGAGTGAATCGAACAGCATCTGCAGATTATCCCTGCTCTCGTTTGTGGACACTTCCGCCTGAATGCGCGCGATGGCATTCCCCACCTGGGCGGCGATGGTTTCCAGATCGGCCCTGATTTCCTGTGGGATTTCGTCCATATTATGCGATGCGATAATGATGCAGCCAATGGTCTCGCCCTTCTCCATGAACGGGATCATGCCGATGGCTTTCAGGTCGTCTAACGCAGTAGCATTATCGAACTCGTCCCTGAACGCACCGCCATCGGTAAACACAGGGATTCCGAGGCGCACAAGGGTCATACGTTCGGAATCGCTTCCGTATCGTGATATGGCTTTAACGATGTCTTCGGGGAGATCGTAGGCATAGCTGAGCACCGGATCATCAGTTCCGGTATCAAAGAAAAACAGGCCGCCGCAGTCCATTCCCGCCACATCGACCGCAGCGCCCACGCAGAGCTGCGAGGCGACCTCGATCGACGACGTCGAAGCCAGCCCCAAACCGAGATCACGCTGGACTCGGGTCTTCTGCTCTTCATGTTTCCGCGTGGTGATGTCCCGTACCGTGACAAGCATTGCAGGACTTCCATTGTACGAAATCTTCCCACCAAGCGCCTCAATCCAACGAATATCTCCCTTTACTGTCTTGATCTCATAGATTGCCAGATATCCGCCACGATCATGGAAGACAGCATCAAGATCATATTGTGCCGACCGATGATATTTCGGATGCAAAAAATCCAGGTAATCTTTCCCGATCAGATCCTGGGGAGCAGAAAGTCCCGCAAGCGCGGCGGCGGACTTGTTGCCAAAGAGGATCGCGCCGTTCTGATCCATGATCACCGCAGCTTCGAGCATATTGTCGGCGAGCGATTTGAAATGGCCTTCGTGCTCCTTGCTTTCCCGTTCAGCACGTTTCCGCTCGGTAATATCGGTAATGCTGACAACCACCTCTCCTTCGGGAAGCCTGGAAGCCGAGAGAATGAGATCCTGCACCCGGCCATCCATGGTCACCCGGTGGACTTCATAGCCCTCAATGGCTCCCTTCTGCTTTACACGCTCAAAAAATGCTTTCTTTTCGTCCGAGTTTTTCCATAGCGTGGCGATGTCCGAGCACCTCAGCAGGTCCATGCATCGTCCATTTTGCTCGATGACCCTGCCTGTTGCTCCTTCCATGAGGCAAATGCCGTTACCGGAGTTATTGAAGATGTCCCCGTATCGCATCTCGTTCATCTTCATCTTGCCGGAAAGTGACGAGACGACAATGCTGACACTGACGTACACGTAGAATTGGGTCAGTGCAGGGATCAACTGTACCGTATCAGGCAATACGAACAGGGCAACCCCCCCGAGATACCCCAGCCCGATCAGCAGACTGGTAATCACTCCCAAGCGGGGATACTTGAAGGAGGTAAAAATAATCGGGAAATAGAGCAGATGGGTGAGAATGACGCAGAAATCGCCGGCAAAAGAATAGACGACGAACTCCGAGATAATAAAGCTGAAGATGGCGATGCCAAGGATAATATTGTTTTTAACTTCACGGTTCATGCTGTTACTCAATGCTTCCCCTCCATTCGCCGCATCGCGGTGTACCGGGTTGCTGGTTCACGGAAACTGGTATCCGAGGACATCCTCTCCCCCTAATTATGGACGTGGTGCTTTTTGAGGTATTTCATCACTTTGTCGGATTCCAGCCAGCGCCGGTCGATCTGGGTGATGAGTTCATTGATCGAGTTCGCCTGCTCGATAATCGCTCTCATCTGTTCGCTCTCGTTCATGCTGGCAACCCCAACGATCACGGCGAGCGGGTTTCTGATCTGGTCATTGAGGATAGCGAACTGCTCAAAATTCCTCGTTAGTTGAGCACAGGCCTCCAGTTTCTGCTCTTCGAGACGCATGCGCACAATTTCCTTTCCCAGACGCTCGGCAATGCTGTTGAGCAGGCTGCGCTCGCATAGGAGAAATGGGCCCTCGCCGCACAGTGGCTTGTCTTTCAGGTAACAGACCGTCACTTTTCCCATAACTTCACCGTCATTGCATATCATGGCCTCCTGCATCCAGGGGGTTGTCCGGAAGTTCCATGTCGTATATTCCTTTCCACCGACCACAATCCTCGCCCCACACGCCTGTGGATATTGCCAAGCGGCAGGGATGCATGTGACCGCGTTTTTGAGCAGTTCGTCGAGGTCGGCACAGTCCTCGATGAGCCTCGATATTCCGTAAAGGCAGTCCAGTTCCTTTACCCGCTTGTGCAGTGAAATCTCTGATTGCAATGCCCGGTGCTTGTGGTAGGCGATCTCGATGGTGGTGAAGAGTTCGCGTTCACGAAACGGCTTGATCAGGTAGCCGTACGGCTGGGTCCGGACAGCACGTTTGAGTGTTTCCCGGTCGGAGTGGGCCGTGAGGTACACCACGGGAAGCGCGTGGCGTTCGAAGATCTTCTCCGCGGTTTCAATCCCATCCATCTCCCCGGAGAGCCGGATATCCATCAGCACCAGATCGGGCATGAGCTCCGGGATTACTCGTAATGCCTCTTCGCCGTCGGTAACCGACCCTACCACCTGGTAGTGGAGGCTTTGTAGCGCCTCTTCGATCTCCAGTGCCACCACCACCTCGTCTTCCACGATGAGAATACCGATGTCCGACATGGCTGGGGTTCAACCACCTGCCCCATCCCGGCACAACGTGAAACATCATCAGGCAATGATGTGATCCACTGCAATAGGGGCACAGTAATGCAGTTATCAGATAGACGGATAAATCACTGAGGTACCTTTCAGAATTTGAAAACACAATGGAAAAGGATTTTAAAAGTAATTGAATCATTTTGCTATTAGAGGTCAATATCACGGCATATCGAGAGCACAACCACCCCATCATTGATGGGAAACCGGTGGGCATTTACCTCGACCAGCCGCTTTCTGCCGCTCTTAGCTACTATGATCAGCTCGACCGTCGCCTCGTCCATCTCCTGCAGTTCACGCAGCATCCTTTCCACATCATCATGACAGTTTTCATCATAGATATCATGCAATGAGAGGGCGACCAGCTCATCTTTTGTATAGCCCAGCTTGTCGAGTGCGGCATCATTGGCTTCGATAAATGGTCCGGGCCGACCATCTCCCCCGTCCATGTTAAGAAAGATTATGTCGCTGGCGTTCCTGAAAAGAGCCCTATAACGCTGCTCGCTCTCTCGCAATGCCCGCTCAAGGCGGTGGCGTGCGAGAGCGACCTCGATCGCACAGAAGAGCTCCCGGTCGCGGTATGGTTTGATGATGTAGCCATACGGCGCAGTATGGAGCACCCGCCGCATGAGTTCATCGCCGGAATATGCGGTAAGGTACACTACAGGGATATCGTGCCCGGAAAGGAGGTGTCGTGCAGCCTCCACCCCGTCGATAGAGCCGTCGAGGCGGATGTCCATGAGCACGAGATCCGGGTGGAGATCCGGAATGGCCGAGAGAGCCTCTTCTCCGCTCGAAAAGACCTCTACAATCTCGTATCCGACACTGCTGAGAGTCTCTTCTAACGACATCGTCACGATCTCCTCGTCTTCGACGATGACGATCCGTTTCCCAGTTGAAAAGATAGAGTCCATGGATAGTTCTACGGTTACGATGCGTGGGATTGGGGGGGAGTGTCGACCGAGAGAGTCCCGCAAGGTTGAATCCGCCATAATTACTGGCAGTAACACGCGGGAATACGCCCGGCCATTGCATCGTCACAATGCCTCCCTGATCCATCGCTGTGTTACTCTCTGGCCCTGATACTGTCCAAATCGCTCCACATTGGATATACCAATGTGGCAAGGTTTATGTTCTGTATTTCGTCACCATTTGAAATGAGTGTTCCGGTCCGTTTCGGAAGTTCATCAATTCTCTACACCAAAATCTGATAAATGGGGCATGTAAGGAGGCATTGGGGGGAAGAATATGCCCCGATTACTTAGTCTCACCCCGGGAATAAATGGGTTTGGCGGGGTTTCACCCAATGTTTCAAAAAATGAAGGTTGGCGATACCTCGTTCGTGTATCTGCAGGTTATCCCCACCCCATAATATTCCGGAGCACGGTGTGTATTTCCCTCATCCTGCGGGAAATGTACACCTCTCCTTCAGGCGTCGGCACATAAATCTTGGATCTTCCTTCAGCCTTGGTATCGAGGTATCCCTTCTCCTCGAGATCGTAGAGATAGGTATAGACCCGTGCCATGGGAATCATAACATGGAATTGATCATTGATTTCCCGGATAATATCGTAGCCTGAGGCTGGTTTCGAGAGCGAAGAGAGGATAAGGGGTTCGAGCATTTTTTTCACAACATCGTCGACAGTGTCCTGCTTGACGAGATTGATGCCGGAGACCGGATAGTATTCGGGGGAGAAAGAAAGCAAATTTCCCCGATCAGTGGCCACCACCACGCGGGGAAGATCGCGAGAGAACTCTGCGACCAGATCCTCGGATACGGTGGCGAGATCAAATGCGAATATTCCAGATACCGGGATAGAATCGGCAGCGCAGAGAACCTCTTCCTTTGCGTTTAGAATCGCGTCAACATCATCTGCGCGGGAAAAATCGAAGACAAATCGCAACCCTGCAGAATATTTGTTGTTTTTCAACGTACTTCGCTGATTCGCGATCCACGGAGAAAGCGTGTGCAGGTGATCCCGAAGCTCCAGTATCTTCAACTGACCGATCTGGATCAACGGGTTGAGTGAAGAACGCAACTTGGTATGATAGTACGCATACAGGCAGGATTCCGAGCGTCGTATGCCCTGTTCAAGAGAACGGGAGAACAACGTATACTTGTCAACGCCCCCAGAGTAGAGATAAAGGCCGGGCTTGTCGGAAAAACCTTTTACCATTACTGCCACGTTGTTCATTCCGGGGCGTTCGTCAAGTGTAGTCATCGAATGGTCCTGCGTATTGAATGTCAAACCGCCAAAGAAGATCGACATTTCTTTGATGCGGTTTCGTTGACTTTTCACCCGATCAGCATGAGGACGCTGCATCTTCACATGGTGCAACCTTTGTGCATCGGCGTTATGAGCCAAATTCAAAGGCTATCACTGCGGGGTTGCCAGTATCAGGAATACCTAGCGCTTCGAAAGCGATGTGCTTTCTTTAGGGGGACTGGCGAACACATCGCCCGAGCATGCTTTATGACATACGGGAGCTGCATTTGCTCAAATGGTAACGGATTTCACAACTTTTTCCATGACCATGAGTAATAGAGACCCATATTTAAATCAATATGAGAAACTGCGTATATATAGATTATTTTTTGATTCTGACAGATATCCAACATTACTGTACTTTTCCAACAGTACTGTACTTTTCCAATGGTACTGAAGGGGTTATGAATTACCCTACGACCCGACATCTACTATGGATCAGGACAAGGTCGTCCGTCAGAGACAATCTCTAGCGGGGGATATTTCGGCCTTAGAGGGCGCAATTCGCCATATTTAACCGTATCTGTATCGGATTTCCGGAGCACCGGGTACGCAGAGGGCGATGCCATGAACATAAACCAATTCATCCATGTTGTGCGATGATGTGCACCAGACGAGGAACTTCAGGTGCACCGACAAGGCGCTCCTCGTACCCGTCGGGGAATACAATCCTTGTGGTTGCCGGTGAGAAGTCCGGCGTGACCAGCGGCGCAAACCAGCATTCATTCAACATCGTCTCTGCGTTTCTGAACGACAGCGGGGGCGTAGCATACCAGATTGCCGTATCCGATTCTTCAAGAGTTGCAAATCCCTGTACATAGAACGAAGCAGAGCCGGCTGAAACCTCAGACACGTCCACTCTCCTGTGAGAATAGCCTTCGAGTGCATATTTGAGTTCGTCTGCCGGGTCGGCAATGTTGAAGAATACTGCAATGTGCTCAAACCACGAGAGGCGATATGTAAACGTCACCTCACCGTCTCCGTTCTCCAGAACAGCAATGTCAAGGGAATCTGCGGTAAATCCAGACACTGGAGCGGCGAACACACATGCGCATACCATAAAGCACAGGAGCATTTTCAATTGCTTGCGGGGATTCATTGCACAATTCTCGCTCAAGCATTCTTATAAACCCTCTGAATACTTTCATGAAAAAAAAAATCCCGATACGCTTAATATCCCTTCGCTTAAACCGGTGGATATTGACATCCCCAAACATACGGCTCGCATATATCGCCCTGGTTGCCTGGCTCATCATTGTCATGTTTTTCATGATCATTGCGTGGAACATCAACCTCGAGATATTCTTTGTGCTCTGGCTGATCGGTCTGCTTGTGATCGTGGAAATGGTTGATCCGGCGTTTATACAGCCCCAATATATGCGCTATATCAAATATCTTGTCGCTGCGGGTATGGTGATTTTTGGAGCTATTATGGCGCAGAAGGTGCTGGAGATCATCAATTCATGAAGAGGCGGCATCATGCAATTCTACTGGGGCTCACCGTTGGAGTGTTCCTAGCACTTGCAATCCCTCACGCAACCCACCCTTCCCTCTTTACCATCGAACAGGGGTCAATGACACCACATCATACCAATCCCGAAGCACTCACGCGCATATCTCAGGAAAAAACGGGAGATGTCGCATCGATCATGCAGGAAGTTCTGGATTCCTCTTGTCCTATCGTCATCGACATCAGAATCAAGAATTTTGAGGATGCCCAGGACGAACTCAAAGAATATGCGGAGAAAATTCAGCATTTCAACAATCTTGTGATCAACCTTGACATGTCTGATTCGGAGATTAAAGACTTCAGACAAAAAAACAGCCAGAATCTCGAGACAATGGAGGAACTGCTGAGCAATTCCATAGGAATCGAGGAACTGAAAACCCTCGAAATCCGGTACAGAGACGAAGAGAACCCGCAGATGCAATATTCGGTCATGCTCGAGCGTGAAGCCCTTGAAAACCTCATTATGGAACATTGCCGGGATTATGACTCCAATTCAGAGCAAATATTCGCCACAGCAGGCAAATTCAACCTGAATACCGAAGAGTACCGCACGTCAGTCGAAGAAGTCCGGGGGATCGCAGACGAGATCGTGCGAGTGCAGGAGACAAGGGAAATGAACAGAACTCCTCTTTCCGGTTCCACCATCACCATCTCGATAACCCCCGACACAGCCACCTACGGTGACACCGTCACAATCTCGGGACTGCTTACCGGTGACAACCCATCGGAACAGCAGGTGCTCATCTTTATCGATTCCACACCATGGAAGACGGTTGCGACTTCACACAAGGGGTGGTATTCAGCAGGCCATTCTATCGGCAGGATTCGCGAAGGAACTCATCTTGTGTATAGTGCCCATGATTCCACGTACTCGGAGGTCGTACCTTTCAGGATATGCACCACCAACACCACGCTCACCCTTTCAGTTACTTCCTGGAACAATGCCTCCCAGGTGCTGTGCACAGGCATGCTCGCTGCGGGCAACCTGCCGGTGGGCGGGGCTAACATCACGATCTATGTCGATCAGCTGGAGGCGGGATCGTGCACCACGAGACCTGACGGGAGGTACAATCAAACCATCACCCTCGAAGAAGGTGAGCATACATTGCAGGCGTATTTTTCCGGCGATGGATTTCCCCTCAACGCATCCGCCAGTGAGGTCAGGCAGTTCACCGTTCAGGGAGTCTGGTCGCCAGTTTCTACCGCAGTGATCTATCTCCTCGTTCTCGGGATGTCAATTGCTGGAGCGGGGATGTATCTCAAACGCAGAGGAAGATCGCATCACGGAAGGACGATTGATGCAAATACAGGGCCATTGGAGGGCGTTGAGGAGGGATCTTCGGGACAAACCAGCATGGAAGAACAGGAATCCCCCCAGATGCATGATGCGCTGGAAGAAATCTCAGACAGGTACCTTGGATTATGGGACCAGGAGCAATGGAGCGAAGCAGCACACCTGCTCTATGCGGATCTGCGATGGCACCTCCGGAAACGCTACAGGATTGTCCGGATCGAAAGCATGACACCACGCGAACTTGCGGCAATGCTCTCGATAGAGCCCGTAGGAGCCGATTTGAGTCTATTTGTCTGCCAGTACGAAGAGGTGTTCTACCGTGAACGCCGCCCGTCTGCGGTACAGAAAGAAACAATACTGAGTCTATGGCGAGCGATCATCAATCCGGCGAGGGGAGGGCATGAAGCGGCGTGAATGGGCAACGGTAATGCTCATCATCGTCGTGATGTTTGCGGTTGCCACGCATCTGTCGTCCACGACACTCGAATACAACCGATACAACGTCCAGTGGAACGGCACCTCGCAGTTTTTTTCCAACCTTGAAGAGAGAGATTTCGAGGAGGTCACGTCATATACCGCTCTTGCGGGACGCCATGATTCGGTGCTGCTCATCATCGCACCCGGATCTGATTTCACGTCAAAGGAGGTTGCTGAATGCAGGGAATTCCTTGATGGGGGCAACAGCCTCCTGATCGCAGACGAAGAGGGAGGGGCAAACGCACTCCTGAAGCAGCTGGGAAGCGATCTCGCGATCATCCCGTGCAATCTCAGCAGTGTGGACATGGAGTACAACGAACCGCGGTCGGTAATCGGCTACCGCAGTTCAGGAGCAAACGATTTGGCGGTTTCGGGCGTGGAAACGATCATCTGCAACCGCCCCTCATCAGTGTCGGGGGGAGAGTGCCTGATCGCCACATCCATTCTCAGCTGGGTGGATGAAGACGGGGACTTCAGGATGAATGGAGGAGAAACACTTCAACGGCATAGCCTCTTCTCAGCCGAAAGGATCGGCAATGGCCGTATATATGCTCTCTCCGATCCTAGTATCTTCATCAACAGCATGCAGGGAATCGATCGCAGCAGGGACAACCAGCGGCTGATTGGTAATCTCATCGCCCTTTCCCCGCATCTGCTCGTCGATCAGGTACATTCGGAGACTTCAGCGGACAACGGGATCCTGGATCTGATGAACGGGGCAAAAAAATCTGTGTTGATCGAATTCACGGCGCTGATTATTTTCATATTCGGACTCGCACTGGCATTTAACCGAAGAATTCTGTAGGCGATACCATGAACAAGAACCTATCTGCAAAAGAACTGAACGACATTTCCACATCATTTCAGGAGATCAAGGAGGCAATCGGCCGGTTGATCGTAGGGAACGACGAACTGATCGAACTTCTTTTCATCGGACTTCTCAGTGGCGGACATGTCCTCATAGAGGGAGTGCCCGGAACCGCGAAAACGACGCTCGTCAAGACCATGGCAGCCCTCACGGGATGCGAATTTCAACGCGTCCAGTGCGCGGTGGACACCCAGCCCGCCGATATTATTGGTATCAGGTTCTGGAACCAGCAGTCTGGTGAATTCACGCTGAGGCGGGGGTCGGTGTTTACCAACATCCTGCTGATCGATGAGGTCAACAGGCTCCCCCCAAAGAGCCAGAGCGCATTTATTGAAGCAATGAGTGAACGGCAAGCCACAATTGACGGGACGACCATCGCCATCGATGAGCCGTATTTCGCCATTGCCACCCAGAACCCCTATGAGCAGGAAGGAACCTTCCCCCTCATTGAGGCACAAAAAGACCGGTTCATGTTCAGCTTCCACTCGCGATACATGGACAGGGAATTCGAGCGGGAACTTATCAGGCGTGAACATGAAGGAGCCCTCGATTGGAAGGAGTTCACATCCCAGCTGATGCCCCTTACCAACAGACAAGACCTGCTTGCGTTTATTGAAACTGCAAAGAGGGTACATATCAGTGAACCCATACAGGACTATATCGGGGATCTCGTCATCGCCACCCGCACCCACAGCGACATACACCTGGGCGCCAGTTCCCGGGGCTCAATCGCACTGGTCAGGGGGAGCAAGGGATGGGCCGCTATGAACAACCGCGACTATGTCATTCCCGATGATGTCAAAAAAGTGGCAACGTTTGCACTTAAACACCGAATCCTTCCACAGAGGGAGGCCGAAATCAGCGGTATCACGTCGACGCAGATCATCGAGGAGATTCTCCGGACGGTCGAGGTGCCATAGCGCGTGAAAGGGAGGAGGTGCACCCGGGGGATTGCGGCACTGGCGCTCGTGCTTGGCTGTTGTTCGGTATTTTTTGATGACGTAGCACTCGCAATAGCCGCCGGCTCGCTGGGCATGTTTCTCGCCTACCGGTCGCTTGTCTTCTTCAGGGGGGTGCATCGTACGGCCGCATCATTTTCCATCTCACGGGAGACCGACAACCGGCTTATCCGGCAGGGCACGGACGTTGCAGTGGCAACCTCGCTCATGCTCGATCGCCCGTCATCCCTCTCCCTCGAGATCACCGATCTCCCCCCTGATGGGGTGCGGATCACGGACGGCACGAGCAAGGCATCGATTCCCCCACATACCACCAAACCAGATCCGCTGCGATACCGGTTCACGCACTACACCAGCGGAAGAATGCCGTTTGGAGGTCTTCTCGTGACGTTCACCGATCCGTTCTTCCGGACCGATATCGCCTTCAAGCACGGGGAATTCAGGGAGCCGTTCCTTCTGGTCTTCCCGATGAACGCCTTCGAATACGAGAACCGCGATCTCTACGGGGAGGGTGAGACAGAAAGAAGGACTCCCGTTTCCGGGTACAGCATCCGCTCATACCGGGAATACACGGAGGGAGACCCGCAGAAACATATCGACTGGAAGCTCACGGCAAAGTTTAATAAAACAATTATCAGGGAGTACATGGGGAGGGAGGGATATGAACCCCTCCTCATCGTCGACCTGCCGGATCGCAACGCGGCAATGGATGAAGCCGCCTTCATCAGTATGAAAGAGAAAGTGGCGGCTGTCTTGACTGCCGGGATGCACCGGACGAACCGCCCTGCAATTGTGGTAATTTCGGGCGCGAATATCATAACCCTCCTTCGTGAAAAAACCGATCTCCAGCAGATCCTCCAGGTGGTACAGGACCTGAAACCTGCCGACCGCCTTTTCCATCTCTACCGATTTGCAGAGACCTTGCGGGGAAGGCAGATTGCTCAGGCCAGAGATCAGGGGGCTGACGGGGGATTTCTTTCGACCCTCAGCACCGTCGAACACATATTTTCTTCAAGTCGTCAAAGACTCCTCTTCGAGCGGCAGATGAAGGCAGCCCTTCAATCCTTCCCTTCCGGCGACATTATACTATTCAGCATGTTCGAGGGAGATACAAGCCATCTCAAGCTGCTGGCGCTGGTCGCAAAGGAGATGAGGAGAAGCCTACGCGTATACGTACCCCGACAGGCAAATGCCGAACACGCGAAAATCGATCACGGCCGGTATCCGTTCACCAGCGTGGAGGAGATTGCATGAAGATGCCGTCTCCCCGCCTCCTGTGGGTGCTGGCAATCATTATCGGCGCCGCCACTGCCGACGCCCTTGCAGGGGGGAACGGACCGCTCGACGGACTTCTTGTCAGTATCCTGCTTGGCACGGCCTTGACCACTCGAGCGATGCCCGAGAGAGGATTTTACCTTCTTGCAGCCGGCCAGCTGCTTGTGGTGGCTGTCTTCCGGTCCAATCCTCTGCTCGCCGCAGTCATCCAGGTGGTGCTCTTTGCCATGGTACTCCTATCGAACGGAAGTTTCACCCGCCGGGAGGAAACGGGAACATTTGCCCTCTTTGCGCTCATCATCGCTGCTGTGACGGTGCTGGCGGGCACATTGTACCATGCGCTGATGCCGCTCTGCATCTTCACTATTCTTGCTGTGACCGTCGTACTGTTACTAGTAGTATCTGAATATCAGCTCAGAACGTTCTATGGAGGACATGAATGACAAAGAAACCGTTCGATCACTATCCACGCACCGCGCTGATCCTTCTCTGCCTTGCCAGCGCAGCCCTGATCGTGGTGGCATTCACCGACCGGGGCGACATGACAAGTGCCACGCTGGTTCTTGTTGGATTTGCCAGTTTTTTTGCCGGGTTATTTGTTATAAGCTTCCATAAGACAAATCCGGTCAGCAGGGAGATTGCGAGCCTTCTGCCCGTGCACGGCAGCATTGCATTTGCGCGCCTCTGTTCTGATCTCGGGGTACAGGGAAATGCATACTTTATTCCCACTCGATCAACGGTACCCGAAGAGATCATCCAGTACAACCCGGTATCTGCCTACCAGCCGGTAGAAATTGACAGCAATTATTCGTTTTACCTGCAAGGGGAGCAGAACGGCATTGTCTCGCGGCCTGCCGGATATTACCTGTACAACAAGCTATGCCAGGACGATGCACTCCGCATCCTACAGGAGGAAAAGGCAATCTTTGCGACAATCAAGGAGGTCGCGGAGAATGTGCTTTCTTTTGCAGACCATGCAGAAGCGCGCCGGGCGGGAGACGATATCATCGTAGAACTGAGGGATTACCAGCTCTTTTCCGGGTGCGGGATGGTCAGGGAGGAGTCCCCGAAGTGCTGTACCATGGCACCATGCCCATCCTGCAGCCTTATCGGGTGTATCCTCAGCAGAGGTCTCAATCAGACCGTTGAGATGAAATCCATCACCACCGATCCGGCTACGAGGGGGATCACGCTCGTGCTCTCACCGGTCGCCTGACCTCACATCGATCCAGAGGTGCAGGTCGCGATAGGCTGTCGCAATCCGCTCCTCCCCCTCTTCGGCAGGTGGATTTTCACAGAAGAGGAGAAGCTGCAGGCGGTTGTAGCGGTCATCCTCCACGGTGAAGGTGTAGGGAATTTCCTCTGTTTCATTGTGGTCGATTTCCACCATGAAGCGGTCGAGGAGCTCCATGGCGTGGATCGTCGACTGGTTGGTGGCAGGATCGAACGTCTGATCCATAAGATATGTCTCGACCGTGTAGTTCACATACCGGTACTCGTGGTTGCCAATGCCGATGATCAGCGACTGGGATTCCCCTTCCGAAAACAGGGTGGGGTAATCGGCAGCTTTTCCTTCCATACCCAGAATGTAAAATTCCGTGAATTTCTCCCCCTCTTTGGGCACCACGATCACGTACGCGGTGGTGACCACGGCAGCCGTGATCGCAAGCAGAAGAAGGACGCTCAGGAGGCGATCAAGCCGCGAGGCGTCCGCATCAAACAACTCGCTCCTGATCTGCGCCACCCCCGCACCAAATGCCACGGTAAAGCGCTCTTCTTCAAGGACCAGCAGGCGCCGGTACAGCGCAACCCCCGCCATGCCGAAGGTGAAGAGGGCCAGTGCGGTGAGGATCGGATCGAGGCGTATTCCCCAGGGCGTGTAGTTGAGGGCAAGGCCGATCAGGGGGACGATGGCAATACTCAGGCCGAACGAGAGGGCGACACGTTCTATCCCGTCAAGGTCGTCCTGTTTCGGGAAGAGCGCGGCGATGAGCAAATAGCCGGGGATGAACAGGATAAACGGCAGCGCAAAGAGGACACGGAGCGGTGTCTCGTTGATGACGGGGAGGTAGACTGTTGCAACCGTGAATACAATCCAGATCACGGCACACTGCAGATCAGCAGGGATGTCGCGAAGATGGAGGGGAAGGGGGAAGGAATTCATAAAGTACCGTTCAATTTTGTAATGTCCGCAAAAAACCTTTGTTATCCGATTTTTTTTCAGAGATACATCCATACCAGCATATACCCGTTCCAAGACACCAAGTTGCCGCCATCGGTCACGATACCCTTGGCGTTGATTTTTCATTTTCTGTGATTTCCCAACAGATATATCTTGAAACGCATCTCAACCTGTGATATTGACCAATCGATATTCCCTATCCCTCGCAAACGGAGAAAACTGGTTGCTGTCATCAACACCGGAACTGTTCCCCCTGGCTGCACCGTTTCGCCACGATACTCGACCTTCAGCCCTGTACGGAGGGTGCTGACCACCACCACGTACACTTTACCTCGCAAAAACCACCGGATTACTGGATATGCGAGGACCTCCGGTCGGTGAAATTCTGGTACCATCCGGAAAAACGCGAGATTCAATGTGAGGTTACGCATAGTGGGGATGAAGATGAGGTTCTCGCGTTCATCAGAATGTCGCAGTCGTTGTTTTTCATCTTCAATTCTGCAATCCGAAATGGCGGGATTCCCCTTCATGCCGCCCTGCTGGAGGTGGAGGGAAAGGCGGTTGCTATCGCCGCGCCGGGAAACACCGGAAAGACCACCTGCGCCACCAGAGTGCCTGCACCATGGAGAGCGATGTCCGACGATCTCTGCCTGGTGGTTCCTGACCATCATGGCACCTATGTCGCCCACCCCTTTCCCACATGGAGCAGATATTTCTGGGGACAGGTCTGCGATGACCGGTGGGCAGTCGAGCAGAGCGTGCCGCTGCATGCGATTTTCTTCCTTGAACAGGCCACCTCCGACGGGGTCGTGAGCACAGGTGCAGGAGAAGCAGCTGCAGGGATCGCCTATTCAGCAGACCAGATCCTGCGGGTTTTTTACCGCCGCCTTGCGAGCGATCGTGCACGGGACTACCGTGAGAAGGTATTTGAAAATGCCTGTATCCTTGCCGGAACTATTCCCGCCTATCGGCTCAGGGCAACGCTTGACGGTCGGTTCTGGGAAGCGATCGAGGCGGTGGTATGAGAGCGACAACTCCCATTACGTATGTCGGCCCGAGCATGAACCCCACCTTCCGGACCCGCGATGTGCTGGAATACGAGCCTGTGACGGTATCCGGGCTCCGCAGAGGCGACATCATCGTGCATGTTTCGCCGGAAAGACCAATCCGGGTGATTCATCGTGTTATTGCGGTGCACGGCGAGCGCGTGCGTACCCGCGGCGACAACAACGGGAATGACGACCCGTATACGCTTACCGGGGAAGATATCCTTGGAAGGGTTGTTTCGGCAACGCGAGGCAAAAAACGGTTACACGTGCACAACGGCATGGCGGGAAGGGTTCAGGCAGGCTATTACAGGATGAAAAAATCGCTCCGCAATAATCTCGTATTGCTGGTACAACCCCTGTACTCATTTTTATCGGAACACCGCCTCATTAGCAGGTGGACGGCAAGGTGGTTGAACATCCGGGTGGCAGAATTCGAGAGGCCTGCCGGCAGAGAACGGTATGCAACACTCTATGGCCGCGTCGTTGCACATATCCCGCCCAGGAGTGACATGTGGCGGATACAGCCGCCCTACAGGGTTTTCATCGACGATTCCCTGCTCCCGGCCTCTGATGCACAATGATCGGTTCCGCTCATGATATCGGTGTGCAGGCCCGCGCACTTCACCGGACCTGCCGTCTTGCAGGCACCGTGGAAAACGAATTGCTGACACTTCCGGACAGCCTGATCGCCTACCTGGCGGGTCTGTTGCGTCAAACGCCCTGCACTGCCCCGGACTGTGCTACAGAGGACTGGGAGCGGTTCTTGGCACTGCTTGGCCCCCACTGGATTTACGCTACCCTGTACTGGCGGATCAGAAATCTTCCCGAGGAATGCCGGACGCGGTCATGGCGGCGCTGCATACCGCATGGCTCCATGCGGACATGCAGGCGCTCAGGGCGGGCAGGCAGATCAAACGCGTGAACGGGGCACTGGAGGCGGAAGGTATTCGCGTGCTCCTCCTCAAAGGCCCTGCGCTCGCCCGGACGATCTATCCGGCCGCGGCCATGCGGCAGGGCAGCGATATCGATCTGCTGATCTCCTATGATGATATGCAGCGGTGCGAGGGGATCATGGCAGATCTTGGCTACACCTGCTCCCTGAAGACGGCGGAGATCTGCCGCCATACCTACCACCACCAGAACTTTTACCCCTCTGCGGAAGGGGCCGGCCCTTATGTCATCGAGATGCACTGGAAACTCGACTGCGGGTTCGGGCTCTCTCCGGACGGAGATCTGGAGGACATCTTCTCCCGCGCACTCCGGGTCGAAGCAGAAGACCTCGCCTTTTCCACCCTCGCGGTGGAGGACCACCTCCTCTACCAGGCCTTTCACATGGCCTGCCAGCACTGCAGCAACACCCGCCTGAGCTGGATCTGTGATATTGCGATGCTGGCCCCGGGCAAGATACCGGATGCGGAGGGGTGGGAGGCGCTGCTGCGCCTGAGCGTGGAGAGGAACTGCCGGATATCCCTCGAAGCGGCCATCCAGATGGCCATGTTCTGGATGGGGCTTGCCCTCCCCCCCGAAATCTGTGATACGTCGCAATGGCCGGCACCGGGTACGGATGAAGAGGCGGCGTGGCGCCTGGCAATGGTGCGGGACGGGTCTATCTCCCGATCGGTCCGGCTGTCGCTCCGTGCAATCCCCTCAGCGACGGGAAAACTGCGGTTCCTGGCAAGGTATGCCATCCCGCCCCCGCAGACAATGAACAAATACCGCCACGGAGAGGGGAGATTCACTCTGCCCGCCGCACACGTCAGGCGCTGGCTGCAGGTGTTCCGGTATCTCTGAATAAAGCCCGGACGGAGACAGCCCATCCCGGACTGCCGCGGGCGTTTCCCCACTCTCTTTCAATTTTTGAAACTCGGAATTACTCTTTAAAGTGCATCGCTGCAAACCATCTATCATGACCGAAGCGAGGAAATACGAACCGC
>Ga0272441_10000487_pt1 | contig 90443 bp, 78 predicted proteins | sample SSMProp6N_FD_193582 | JGI IMG/M metagenome (GOLD analysis project Ga0272441, IMG submission 193582) | Marine sediment archaeal communities from Little Sippewissett salt marsh, Falmouth, MA, United States - SSM-Prop-6N | ecosystem: Environmental > Aquatic > Marine > Wetlands > Sediment ... | reverse complement strand
AGGATGAGGTGGCGGGAGTGCTTGCCCACGAGATCGGCCACCAGAAACTGGGTCATATTCTCAAACGTTTGGCCCTGTCCATTCCCGCAGGCCTGTTCGGTTTTTGGATCATCAACCTGCTTCTCAGCTACTTGCCGTTTTTCGAAGCTTTCGGTTTTTCCGGTGCCAGCCCCCAGGCCGCATTGGTGCTGGTTTTGTTCGTTTCCGGACCCTTTACCTTTTATCTGAAGCCACTTTTCGCCTGGTGGTCCAGGCGCCACGAATATCAGGCGGATCGTTTTGTAAAAACCCGAACAGGCTACGGTGGGGCCCTCCAAGGCGCCCTGAAACGCCTGGGCCGGAAGAATCTGAGCAACCCCGCCCCCCATCCGCTGTTCAGCTTCTACCATCACTCCCACCCAACCGTTACCCAAAGGATAGAAGCACTGGCTGCTCATGAAGAATGATCATCCTCAGGTGTGGCTTCATTCACAGACCGGAACATGCTATTCTGTCCGCGATATAGCACGTGGGGAGGTTGTACTATGAAGCGCGGGTTGATTGCGGGAATCGTTTTGATTCTGGTGCTGCTGTTGGCCGGGTGTGCCCCGGGACCGAACACCCTGACGGACATCCCCGATCAGGAAGGTGAGATCGCCGGGTTCTGGCTGGGATTGTGGCAGGGAATCATCGCTCCGGTCACCTTTATCATCTCCCTGTTCTCTGAAAAGGTGGAGGTATACGAGGTACACAACAACGGCGGCTGGTACAATTTTGGTTTTATCTTGGGAGTGATAATTATCTTCGGCGGTAGCGGTGGCGGCGCCTCTAGACGCCGGCGGCGCTACGACTGAGCTTATCCGTTCTCTACGAGCCGCCTCGACTCAACCTCTGTGTCTCGATCCTCTGTAGTAGACCCGCACGCGTTTATACAGACCATCCCCCTCGCTTGATGTATCCACATCCCGTTCTTTGCTGAGGGCGGTGTGAATCAGTCTGCGCTCAAAAGGATTCATCGCCTCCAGCAGCCGGGAATCCCGGGTGCGGCGCACCTCATCAGCGGTCTGGTGGGCAAGTCGAATCAGACTGCGCTCCCGCCTGCTGCGGTAGTTCTGACTGTCTACGATAATACGGGGATGATTGTCCTGGATGCGGCTGGCAGCCACGTTTACGATCGTCTGCAACGCCTCCAGGGTCTGTCCTCTTTTTCCAATCAGGATCCCCGAATCCTGAGAATCGATATCAATACCGATCTTGTTGTCCCGTCGGAAGGAGATGTTCATCTTGGCAGATATGCCGATGCGATCGATCAGACCTTTGGTAAACTCGATAATCTGATTTTCGAAATCCCCGTTCGGCTCCAATGATCCCGAAAGCTCCTCACGCTCCTCCTCCAGGTGAACTCTAATCTTGACTTTTCCGCCTCCGAAGAGGAAAGGTGCCTTTTTCGCTTCAACGATCTCTACGTCAATGTCATCCCGATCGAGGCCCAGTGATTCGATTGCCTTGTTTATGGCCTCCTCTTCGTTCTTTCCTTCAAACTCTTTTATATCCATCCGATCGCTCCTCCTTGCCGAAGCGTTACTTTTTCTTCCGAATGGGTCCCGGTCCCGGGCTACCTCCCGCATTTTTCTTCTGCCTCCTGTGATTGATGTACCACTGCTGGGCAACTGTAAAGATGTTCTGCATGGTCCAGTACAAAAGCAATCCTGAAGGCATATTGTAGAGGATGAAGAAAAACATGATCGGCATCATGTAGGTCATCATCTTCATGTTTCTTCCCGAGGCATCGGTGCTGGGAGATTGCATCAACTTGGAAGAGAGAAAGGTAGTCACCAGCATGATGAAGGGCAGGGCCCGGATAGAATCAAATTGGAAGTTGCGAGTTATGTTTATTGGTGAAAAGGTAATCACTGCCTCCGGCACTGAGAGGTCGTTAATCCATCCGGGAATAAACACAGCTCCCCGAAGAGCAAAGTGGCTGTTTAAAAGTGTGTAGAAGGCGATCAGGATAGGAAACTGAAGCAGCATGGGAAGACAGCCGCCCAGGGGACTGACTCCCTCCTTCTTGTACATCGCCGCCATTTCCTGGTTGAGCTTTTGGGTGTTGTTCTTGTACTTCTCCCGCAGCTCGTTTATCTTCGGCTGGAGAGTCTGCATCCGAGCGGTGGATTCATAACTCTTTCTCGTCAGAGGAAAGAGAAGAACTTTCAGCAGTATCGTTGTTAAAATGATGGCCACCCCGTAGTTCGGGATCAAGCGATAGAATAGCTCCAGAAAAAACTTGAGCGCCTGGGCCAGCCAGTTCGTCAGAAAGAAACGCCGCGAGGAGGTTTCCTCGAAATGCATTTCCGCGAGGCTATACGCGTTCTTATCCGCTTCGTTATAGCTCTTCAATACATCAAGTTTCTTCGGTCCCAGGTAGAAACGAAACACGTCGGTGTTCTTCGAGCTCTTGATCTCGGGGCGGCTGAAATAGAAACTCGACTGTTCGTTCACCCCCTCCATCTGCCGGGTATCGTAGGTAATCAGATACTGGGTTGCGTCGGGAACCGCAATAACCGCGAAGTACTTGCCGGAAATCGCCGCCCATGTGACCCGCGTGTTGATCTGCTTGGTCTCCTTCTTCAGGCGCATGCTTTGCTTCTTGCCGTCGGCAAAATAGATGTACTCCCTAAACTCATTGCGCCGGTCCAGTTTCTCGAACTCCGGACCGATCTGGGGTCCGAAACCGAGTGTATACGCATAGCCGTTGTAGTTGAGGTCCGGATACTCGTTGATGCTGTTCTCGATGCTCACCTGAAGCTCGATCATGTAATCCCGCGGTTTCAGCAGGTAACTCTTCTTCAGAGTGAAGGGTACCCCTCTGCTGGAGCGAAAGGTTCGGGAGAAGGTGACCCCTGGACCGACCAGGGAGCGCTCCACCCGAAACAGGGCATCTATGGCCGGAGCCTCGGCATCCCCAAAATGGATGCTGAAAGGGTCTACACCGGATTCCTGTGAGAAAATCATCTCCACGGGAGAGCCATCTGTGTTTGAATACTCCTTCAACTCGATGGATGTAATCTGACCGCCTCGGTTCGTAAAACCGAGTCGAAATATATCCGTCTCGATTGTGAAGTTCTGCTCTTCTATCTGCTGATCGTTCGTCGCGGCCAACTCTTCGCCGGCACCCTCCGGTACGCTCGGCTGCTGCTCTTCCACCGCCGGTTCCGCTTCTTCGGCTGGCTGTTCTTCTGTGACCGGCTCGGGTACCGTGTCTGCCGCGCTCTGCGTTGTTTGTGCCGGAGTCTTCTCTTCCGGGGGAAAAAACACCTGTTGTACGATCATGCTTCCGACGATCACAACAACGGCAAGCACAACGGCAATTACTGTTCTTTTGTCCATAATATTCTAAAAACACTCCTGTCTGATTTTCTCACTCTCGAGCCCATCCTGGTGTATCCCTGGTTATCTATATATACCATTACGGAACAGGATCGTAGCCCCCCGCGTGAAAGGGATGACACTTGAGCACTCTCTTTGCGGCGAGGAAGATACCATGAAATGCGCCGTATTTCTTTAGAGCCTCTTTGGCGTACTGGGAACAGCTCGGGGTGAAACGGCAGGTCGGGGGTAACCAAGGAGAAAGTAGTTTCTGGTACAGCGTAATAAGAAAGATGAGAAGGTACTTCATTGCATTAGACCAATTCGCTCAAAGATCGCCTCAAGCTGCCGAATGCGGTCAGAAAGGTTGTATTTACCAGGATAAAGAACAAAGGCCAGATCGTATCCTGTTTTCAGTTTGTGCTTGAGCTGACGATAGGCTTCCCGACAAATTCTCTTCTCCCGGTTTCTTGCCACCGCATTATTGAAACCACGTACCGGGCTGACAGCGATTCTATTCCAATCCAGATTGTTTCCGATGTAGTAGACCCGTATTCCTCTTAGGTCACTTTTTGCAGCTTCGGTAAAAACCCTACGTAGACTGGATCGTCCTTTCAACCTCTCTGTCTTAGAAAGGTTTTTTCTCATCCGCTACTGTCAGTTTTACGCGCCCTTTCCTTCTTCTCCTTTTGAGTATTTGGCGCCCTCCCTTTGTAGACATACGGGCACGAAAACCTAAACTCCGCCTCCTCTTTGTTCTACTCGGCTGAAATGTGCGTTTCATCGTACTCCAATATCCTTTCGTTGATCCAACAACGCCGAACTTTCGACTCTCAGTAAAAGCACGAACATCCTCGCTAGGGGCGAGAAAGTGCTACAGTGCAATACTATACTGATTTTCCTTGCCTGATGTCAACCTCAACCGGATTTCTCATTTTCCAGGCTTTTCAAGAACAGCCGCTTCAACCGTCGCTTTAACTCTACCTGGCTGACCGATGACAGTATTCGCTCGATTTCCTCCTGACGACCTCCCTGCTCCGTGAATTCATTCTCCTTCTGCTCAACCGGGGAATCCGCCTCAGCTTCTATTGCATCTGAATAGCGCAGATTGACCTTGACACTGATATCTTTAACATCCATGGCCGGAAACTTGCGTTTTAAGGCTCTGAGAATCTGAGCCTTTTTCATAAGCAGCAACTGCATCCATCCGGGATGATCAACCTCTATAAAGAGATAACCCTTTTCAATTTCATAGATACGGGAATGCTCGGCTAAGGACTCTCCAACAATCTGCTCCCAGGTTCCGAATACCGAGGAGTAGGCTTGAGCCAGCTTTCTGTTTTTTTCATCGAGCACCCGGGCCAAGATCTCATCTGCTTTTTTCACGTTGAAACTCCCCGCCCACTACGCGGTAGATCATTGTATCATCACCACCATACTTGAGGAACTGCTCGTCGGGAAGGAAGGTAAAGAAAGCCTGTTCGAACTCAGGCAACTGCTCTACAAACCGTTCCCGCTTGGCCGCATCCAGTTCGAGCAAAACATCATCTAAAAGCAGCACCGGGCGTTTACCTGTCTTTCCGGAAAAAAAGTTCGCCTGAGCAACCCTCAGGATCAGGGAACAGAGCCTGACCTGTCCGGTGGAGGCAATGTGTGAAAACTCCTTGCCATTATGCATGAGAATAAACCGATCCCTGTGCGGCCCCGCAGTTGTGGTTTCAAAGGAGAGATCCCGGTGCTGTCGTTTCGCCATGAACTCCAGAACCTCTTCTTTTGTTGCTCCCATCGGCCACGAGGAGCGGTAACGAATAGAGGTTTGACCATTCAGACCGGAAATGCCTGAGAACAGCAACGAAAACGTAGCATTGAACTCTTCTATAATCCCCTCTCTTCTTCTTTGGATTTGAAGTCCCAGCTCGATCAGGTTTCTGGTATAGGCCGGAATGAGCGAGATGTTTTTCTCCTTTAGTAGAATATTGCGAGACTTCAATAGTTTGCGGTAGCTGCGCAGCAATCCAACGAACAATGGATCGAACAGACTCAATGTCTGGTTGAAAAAACGGCGTCCCATCTCAGGAGATCCTGTGACAAAAGACAGATCCTGATGGGCAAATACGATACAGGGAACATTCTCTATCAGGTCCATCCTGTCATTGATCAACCGTCCATCCACCCGGATTTCCTTCTTTCCTCCTCTATGTATTCTTACGGCAATATCTCGATCGATATCTCCCGCTTTGCGGGATCTACCCCGCACATTGGCAACTTCCTGACCCAGTGCAATAAGCCTGGCATCCATTCTGGTACGAAAGGATGCCCCATAGCAGAGAAGATAGATCGACTCTATGAAATTAGTTTTTCCCTGCCCATTCTCTCCGACCAGGTATACTACCGGAGCATCTATATCCAACGCAGCTGTATGGATGTTACGGAAATCATGATACGTAACTGAGACAAATGCCATGCTTAGAGTATCCGTACGATTCGCGGGCGCAGGTGGTTATCTCAACCCACCTGCATGGGCATCACTATATGGAAATAATCCTTCTCGGGTACCGGCCGAAGGGTGATTGCCTTATCCGGCTCGGTAAACTCCAAACCGATCTTTCCCTCCGTGGATTCCCGAAGCGGATCCAGCAAATAGATGTAATTGGCGGCAATCGTCATGGCCGGTCCTTCATACTCACAGGGAACCTCCTCCGTAGCACTCCCAATTTCCCCTTCGGAGGAGTTGACGATCAGGTTGGATGACTCGATACCAAGTTGAATGCGTCTGGACTTTTCCTCGACCAGCAGGGATACGCGTCGAAGAGCGGCCTGCAAACTCTCTCGTTCAACCAGGAGACGATGTTCCTGTTTCTCAGGAATAACCCTCTTGTAATTTGGGAATTGCGCATCGATTAGGTTCGATGAAACCCTATGTTGGTTGAATCGAACGAACAGGTTGTTATCCCCAACGGCGAGAGAAAGACTTCCCTCTCCCGGTGCTAATTTTTTTATAAGTTGCAGGATTTTCGGAGGTATGATCACACCGTTGAAATCCGGAATCGAGCCATCTATCTTCTTGCCGATGTAGCTGAGCCGTCTGCCGTCGGTGGCCACCATGATCAGCTCACTGTCTGTTTTTTCAAGATATACGCCATTCATGAAGTAGCGGGTTTCGTCACTGGAAACAGCAAACAGAGTCTTGGAAATCATATCTAGAAAATCAAGCTGGGGAACCTCGAAGTACGATTCGTCGGGTATTTCTTTGAGTTCCGGATACTTATCCGAAGGAACACTCTTTAGGTTGAAGTCGATCTTTTGAAACACCGGACGGATGGAAACCATCAGGTCATCTTCGAGCTTGATCTCCAACTCCCCTTCCGGGAGAGAACGAATGATACCCAAGAGTTTGTCGCAAAAAACAGTGATGCTTCCAGATGCCTTGGTTTCGACTTCGATCTGGGTTTGAAAGCTGACCTTCAGATCCGTAGCCTTAATAGTCAACAGGTTGTCCTGGCAACTGAGAAGAACGTTGGACAGGATCGAGAGGGTGTTGCGAGAGGATATGATCTCTTGAGCAATGGCGATTTCTTTGAGAAGAACTTCCCTTTCACAGGCAAAGTGCATCGAACCCTCCTTGCAGGTGTTGGTCTTTCTTCATAACAGCGTAGCGAAATCTTCAGTCTCTATCATAAACTAGTTTAGTAGTAGGAGTAATAGGCACTGTTGAAATGTGTATAACAGTGCTAACTCCTTTTTGCCAATAGCTATACATTCTGGGACGAAACAACAGAGTTTTCCACAGCCTATCTACAAAGCCAATGTTGTTCTGTAATTATGCACCGCTTTTCTACAAAGATACAACAAATTATTCACCTCAGGGGCGATAATCTCTGATAGTCCGTATGAGATGCTGAATCGTGGGGGACAGGGTGGCGTCGGTTTTCATCCTGTCGTCGATCCGCTGGCAGGCATGCATGACGGTGGTATGGTCCCTACCGCCGAACTCTAATCCAACTTCCGTAGTCGAGTACTCTGTCAGGTTACGGGTGATGTACATAGCTACCTGACGTGGAAAAGCGATCGCTTTGCTTCGACGTTTTCCCTTTAGATCATTTAGGGACAGAGCGAAATATTCGGCCACGGTACGTTGAATTATATCGATTGTCACGTTTCGATAATCGTTCTCTGTGAAGAAATCCCTCAATTGGCGTTCGGCGATCTCGAGACTGATCGTTCTGTTTACCAGCTCCGCGTAGGCGATTAGCTTGGTCAGGGCTTTCTCCAAATCCCGGACATTCGTCTTGATATTCTGACAGATCAATTCGACCACCGCGTCGGGAATATCTACGTTCTTTTCCTCGATTTTTTTCGCCAAGATGGCAATGCGCGTTTCATAGTTGGGAGGCTGGAGATCGACATTGAGGCCTCTCTCGAACCTGCTCCTCAACCTGTCGGACAGTTTTTTCAGCTCGGAGACCGGACGATCGCTGGTAAAGACCATCTGCCTGTTTGCGTCGTAAAGAGCGTTGAAAGTGTGGAACAACTCTTCCTGCGTTTCAACCTTGCCGGGCAGAAAATGCACGTCGTCTATGAGAAGCATGTCGACTGAGCGGTACTTGTTCTTGAATCGATGGGTCGTATTTTCCTTGATTGACAGAATAAACTCATTTGTAAAAGTTTCAGCCGTGATATAGGATATCTTGCTGTTGTCGAATTCCTGGTGGGTCAGATTACCGATCGCCTGAAGCAGGTGGGTTTTACCGAGACCGACACCACCGTAGATCATGCAGGGGTTGTAGGCTTTACCCGGGTTTTTGGCTATTGCGTAAGAGGCCATATAGGCGAAGTCGTTGTTGTCGCCACGGACAAAGCGATTGAAGTTGTACTCATGTTTGAGCTGGGGGTGGGGGCGTCTCTTTTTCTTTGGCGATGGCTTGCCGTTTTTTTTCGCAAGTTCTTTCTTGCTCTCCGATTCTTTCTGGGCTGATGTTTTCTGTACTTTGAACAGCACCTGGAGTCTCTGTCCGGACAACTCGAAGAGCTTATTTTCCAAAGTGGGGAGGTATCTCTGGGTAACCTGGTCTTTGTAGAAGCTGGATGGAACGGCGACAAAAATATTGGCGTCCCCCGAGTTGAGGTAGTCCATATTGCGAAACCACATCAGGAACTCCTGCTCGCTGATTTTTTCACCGATTTGATGAACAGCTTCCTTCCAAAACACCCTATAACCAGATTCAACGTCGCTCATAGACCCTCCAACTTATGCTCAATCTATCAACAATTTATCCACAATTATCGGATTTACTTATCGCAGAACGAATTAGGGAGATGCAGAGAAGAAACCCGCCGCACTTGACTATATTACAATATTTCATTATATTATAAATAATTAGATACTAATTATCATAAATTAAACACATGATAATATCAGTGCGATCATTTCATATTTGTTAAGTATAATTTGATTAAAAAAATAAAGTTATCCACAGCTTAATAACAATAACTTAGAATTCAATTCTAACGCAAATTCCGAGCGAACGCAAGCGACCAAGGGTCATTATCTTTACTTTTTCGAGAAATTTCCTGTATACTTCAGTTAAAGCTGGGACACAAGAAAAGAAGAATACGAGTCACGGAAACGGTAGATTGTATCTAAGGTCTCTATAAAGCTGGACAAACATCAATACCTGCAATCGGACATTTGTGTGAATCGGAAAAAACACAGATAAGGTGTTAGGAAAAACCGCATGAAAGATAGCTACAGCGCTCAACATATCCAGGTGCTCAAAGGAATGGAGCATGTACGAAAACGGCCGAGCATGTATATCGGATCGACAGGACCCGAAGGGTTGCATCATCTGGTGTATGAGGTTGTTGATAATTCAATAGACGAAACGCTGGCAGGATACTGCAGCGCGATAGCCGTGGTTGTCGAAAAAGGCAATGTGGTCCGTGTGGAGGACAATGGTCGTGGAATCCCCGTAGACAACCATCCTGTAGAGAAAGTCAGCGCCCTCGAAGTTGTAATGACCAAGCTTCATGCCGGCGGTAAATTCGACAAAGCCACCTACAAGGTTTCTGGGGGTCTTCACGGTGTCGGGGTCTCCGTGGTAAATGCGCTTTCCGAGTGGTGCGAGGTGGAGGTTCATCGCAACAAGAAGATCTACTACCAGCGTTATCAGAGAGGTCTGCCGGAAAAGAAGGTTGCGACTAAGGGCCAAAGCGAAAGCACGGGAACCAAGACCCGCTTCAAAGCGGATACAAAGGTATTTGAGACGATCAACTACAGCTTTGACACCCTTTCCAACAGACTGAGGGAACTTGCCTTTTTGAACAAGGGGGTGGAGATATCGATTGTTGACGAACGAACCGCAAAGGCAAAGGCCCACAAGTTCAAGTTCGATGGAGGGGTTCGTTCGTTTATCGAATACTTGAACAAGAACAAAAAGACTATCCACAAAGAGCCGGTCTACTTCGAAGCTGTAAAAGATGACGTCATGGTGGAGATTGCCCTGCAGTACAATGACGGGTACAACGAGACATTGTTTTCTTTCGCCAACAATATCAACACTCGAGAAGGGGGAACGCACCTTGTCGGTTTCAAGTCCGCCCTCACGCGGAGTTTGAACGACGCCGCCAGGAAACTAAACCTGACCCGGAAACTCGACGAGAACCTGAGCGGAGAGGATGTTCGGGAGGGTCTGTCAGCTGTCGTATCGGTGAAGCTTCCGGAGCCGCAGTTCGAAGGACAGACCAAAGCGAAGCTCGGTAACAGCGAGGTCAAGGGGATCGTTGAATCGACGGTAAATGAGAGACTCACAGCATTTTTTGAAGAGAACCCCTCGGTTTCTCGAAGCATCCTCGATAAATGCATTATGGCTGCCAAGGCACGGGCCGCGGCCCGGCGTGCCAGGGAATTGACGAGAAGGAAGAGCTTTCTGGAGTCCGCCGGTTTGCCAGGAAAACTTGCCGACTGCTCCGAGCAGGATCCGACGAAATGCGAGCTGTATCTCGTGGAGGGAGATTCTGCAGGTGGCAGCGCCAAGCTGGGAAGAGACCGTCAGTTTCAAGCGATTCTTCCCCTGTGGGGGAAGATGCTCAATGTCGAAAAAACCCGAATCGACAAAGTCCTTTCTAACGACAAGCTGATGCCGATTATTTCAACTCTTGGCACCAGCGCGGGAAGCAGCTTTGACCTGGAGCGCCTGCGTTACCACAAAGTCATAATCATGGCGGATGCGGATGTAGACGGTTCTCACATTCGCACGCTGCTATTGACCTTCTTTTTCCGTTACATGCAGGAGCTCGTGGAAAAAGGACACGTGTATATCGCCATGCCTCCGCTATACAAGATCGTTGTCGGCAAGGAGACCTTCTACGTATACACCGATGCAGAGCGGGACAAGATCCTGAATAAGTACAGCAAGAACTCGAAATCAACAAACGTTCAGCGCTACAAGGGACTCGGGGAGATGAATCCGGATCAACTTTGGGAAACGACCATGGATCCGGAACAGCGCAATATTGTTCGCATTACCCTTGAGGATGCGGTAGAAGCTGAAGAGATGTTTACAACGCTGATGGGCGATGCAGTGGAGCCCAGAAGACGTTTCATAGAAGAGAACGCCCTAGCGGTTTCCAATCTGGATGTATAAACAGAACAACCTGTTCTTGCATTCGATCAGAAAGCGCATCAGCCGTTAGAATGTAGAGGAGAGCAGAGTGGCGAAAAGCACAGGGCAGGTTATTCCTGTCGCTATCGAAGACGAAGTACGGGAATCCTATCTCAACTACGCAATGTCGGTCATTGTCAGCCGCGCACTTCCGGATGTGCGGGATGGGCTGAAACCCGTGCACCGACGTATTCTCTATGCCATGGATGAAATGGGCTTGAGACACGAGCGGGCCTACAAGAAAGTGGGGCGCGTCGTTGGAGACGTGCTAGGCAAGTATCATCCTCACGGGGATCAATCGATCTACGATGCCCTTGTGCGGTTGGCCCAGGATTTTTCCATGCGCTATCCGGTTGTGGACGGGCAGGGGAACTTCGGATCGGTTGACGGAGATCCTCCGGCGGCAATGCGCTATACAGAGGCCAGAATGGCGCGGTTGGCCGAAGTGATGCTCAAAGACATCAACAAGGAAACCGTAGACTTCCAAGCGAACTACGATGACTCCATGCAGGAACCCGTTGTACTACCCGGGACCCTTCCTTTTCTGCTGGTCAACGGGGGCAGCGGCATTGCCGTGGGAATGGCCACCAATATTCCTCCCCACAATCTCGTGGAGATTGCCAACGCTATTGTAGCGGTAATAGATAAACCGAAACTGTCATTCAAGGAGCTGTGCGGGATCGTAAAAGGTCCGGATTTTCCCACAGGGGGGATGATCTTCGGAACCCAGGGGATTCTGGATGCCAGCAAAACCGGAAGAGGCAAGATTGTGGTACGGGCGCGGATCAACCTTGAAACGGCGGAATCCGGCAGAGACCGCTTTATCGTAACCGAGATCCCCTATCAGATAAACAAGTCAAATCTGATCGTCCGTATCGCAGACCTGGTCAAGAATCGGAAGATAGACGGGATCAGCGATCTGAGGGACGAATCGGATCGAAACGGAATGCGCATTGTCATCGAACTACGCCGCGGAGCGATCCCGAAGGTCGTGCTGAACCAGCTGTTTACCCATACACAGTTACAGACGAACTTCGGGGTGATCAACTTGGCACTGGTAGACGGACGCCCCAAGGAATTGTCCCTGAGAGAGATGATCGACTTCTTCATCGATCATCGCAAAGATGTCGTAATCCGCCGTACCAAGTACGAATTAAGAAAGGCCGAGGAGAGAGCGCACATACTCGAAGGGTTGAAGATTGCCCTGGAGAATATTGATGCGGTCATTGCCGTCATCAAGAAATCTCAGAATGTGAACACGGCTCGCCAGAACTTGATGCGCCGTTTCAAGTTGTCCGAGATCCAAGCCCAGGCCATTTTGGACATGCGCCTGCAGAAGCTTACCAGCCTGGAAACCAAGCGGATCCTCGATGAACTGCGGGAAGTATTGGGCAAGATCAAGTACTACAAGAGCCTGCTTGCCAGCGAGAAAAAGATACTCGGTATTGTGAAGGAAGAAACCCAAGAACTGGCCAAGACTTACGGGGATGAGCGGCGCACGGAGATCATTGCAGAGGAGATTCAAGAGTTCAACATCGAAGATCTGATCGCCAAAGAGGATATGGTGATCCTGATCTCCAACAAGGGTTTGATCAAGCGGGTGCCTGTATCAGCCTACCGCAGACAGGGAAGGGGAGGAAAGGGATCGTCTTCGACCCGCCTGACGGATACGGATTTCGTCGAACATCTGTTTATTGCCTCAACCCACGATTACATCATGTTCGTTACCAGCGAAGGCAAGGCATACTGGCTCAAGGTCCATGAAATTCCGGAAGCCTCCAGGGCCTCCAGAGGCCAGAGTGTAAAGACTCTTCTTTCCATCTCCAACAACGAGGATATCGCCGCCGTAGTCTCTCTGAAAGATTTCAGTGAAGACAAGTACTTCTTCATGATGACTCTCAAGGGGATCGTCAAGAAGGTCAAGACGGCGGATTTCTCCAATGCCCGTACTCGAGGGATCGTCGCTTTAAAATTAGACAAGGGTGACAGGCTGATCGGCGCTATGCTGACAGGAGGAAAGGACGACGTGGTGACGGTGACCAGACAGGGTCTGGCGCTGCGCTTCAACGAGGACTCAGTGCGGCCAATGGGCAGGGCCTCCCGGGGTGTGATCGGTATCCGTTTGAGCAAGGAGGATGAGGTAGCCGGATTGGCGGCGGTTCGTAAGGGCGCAGAGCTTTTCCTGATCACCGAGCACGGATACGGAAAGAGGACGGAGTTCGACAATTTTAGTCCCCACGGGCGCGGTACCCGCGGGCAGACGTGCTACAAAGTGTCCAAAAAAACCGGCGAATTGGTCGGAGTGCTAACTGTTCGGAAGCGAGATGACCTGGTTTGTATAACCTCTCAGGGCAACACCATCAAGCTGCGATTGAAAGAGATACCGGTGTTGGGAAAAGCTGCGATTGGGGTGCACATCGTAAACATCGAAAAGCCGGACATGCTGGTTGGTGTTGCCCGGGCGGCAAAAGAAACCTAGTCCGGAGTGTTTCACGTGAAACATAGGCGGCTGGACCCATAATGGGAAAAATTATCGTATTCGCAAATCAGAAAGGCGGTGTTGGAAAAACAACCACCGCCGTCAACCTTGGCGCGTACATAGCCGAGGCGGGCAAGCGGGTTCTGTTGATCGATTTCGATCCCCAGGCAAACTCTTCGTCCAGCTTAGGTATAGATGGCAGGGGAAAGGGCATCTACGAGCTGTTGATCAAGAAGAATCGGCCAGAGGAGGTCATCCAGGAAACCCAAATAGCGGGCCTGTACGTCATCGCCTCCAGCATCCATCTTACCGGTGCCACCGTGGAACTGATCAATACTCCCGGGCGGGAATATCTGCTGAAAAGAGCGATCGAAGAATTACGCGGGGCATTTGATTATCTGTTTATTGACTGTCCTCCTTCTCTCGGGCTGCTCACAGTCAATGGATTGGTAGCGGCGGACGCGGTCATCATTCCTCTCCAGTGCGAGTACTTCGCCATGGAGGGATTGAGTAAATTGTTACAGACGATCAAACGAGTACAGCAACGGCTGAATCCCACCTTGAAAATCGGCGGAATCCTCTTTACCATGTTTGACTCTAGGACCCGATTGGCCAATGAGGTGGTCAAAGAGGTGAGTGGGTATTTCAAAAACAAGGTCTTTACAACGATCATTCCACGCAACGTGCGTCTGAGCGAAGCCCCGTCTTACGCCAAACCGATAAACCAGTACGACCCGGAGTGCATAGGCGCCCGCAGCTATCGACGGCTGGCGCAAGAGGTATTGGAGCATGTCTAAAAGAGCTCTCGGTAGAGGCATTGATGCCCTGCTGTCTGCAGAGGCGGAAGGTCCCTCATCGGCAACCACGATTCCTATAAGTGCGATCAAGATCAGCGGTCATCAGCCTCGAAAGAATTTTCCTGCAGAGTCTTTGGAAGAGCTGTCTCGTTCGATCCGGAACAGGGGTGTGCTTCAGCCGATCCTGGTGCAATCCGCCGATAATGACGAGTACACGGTGGTGGCCGGGGAACGCCGTTTGCGGGCGGCCAAGCTTGCCGGGTTGAGTGAGATTCCCGTGCTGATACGAAGCTTTTCTGAATTGGAAAAAACGGAAATCGCGCTGATCGAGAATCTTCAACGGGAGGATCTCTCCCCGGTGGAAGAAGCTCAGGGATATAAAAACCTGATCGATTTGGGAAATCTGACCCAGGAGGAAGTCGCGCAGCGGGTTGGAAAAAACCGGGCCACCGTAGCCAACAGCCTTCGCCTGCTCAAGCTTCCAGATGAGATACTAGAGGCTCTCGACAAAGGGGGTATCTCTGCGGGGCATGCCCGGGCTCTGCTTGCCGTTCAGGATGAGGCCGCCCAGAGGAAGTTGTTTCGACGCGTCCTCGAGCAGGAGCTCTCCGTGAGGGAGGTGGAGAAGGAGGCGGCGAAATCCCAAGTTCAAAACAAGAACAAAGGCCAGCCGGAACGATCCAAAGAAGCAGCCAAGTCGCCGGAACTTCGCTCCCTGGAGCAGAGATTGATCGAGCGGCTCGGCACCAAGGTTAATATTCGAGGCAGCAACACGAAGGGCAAGATCGAAGTCTCATACTACTCGATGGAGGACCTGGAGCGGATCCTCTCTCTCATGGCTGGTGAGGAGTTGTAGCTTTCACTAGGAAGTGAAGCGGGGAGGGTATGAATCCTGGTTGCGCAGTGCTGTTCTCCGCTTAATGTTCTTTCCAACCGCTGTTGATCCACGGCAGCTCGTTTCCGGTTATTTTTTGCAGTCGCAATCCAAGTTGTGCAGCGTGGTGTTGAACATGTCGGATGAGGTTAATATACAGTTCCGCGCGGGAAAAAGGTTTGCGTGAAAAGCCGGATGGACCCTGCAGAGTCTTGGGATCATCGGCTTGGAGAGTCGCTTCGCATTTTCCGATACAGAATTTCAGATATTCTTCGCACTTCCGGCGCTCGTAAAGATTGACGGGGATCTTCCACTGTAGCTCCTCGTAATCTCTGAAAAACTCTACGTTTTCTCGATGAAATGCCTGCTCCCTGAACGTGGATTCATCACGTTCCAGATAATAGTCTGTAAAAAAAAGGGTGTGAAAGACAACCTGAGAAAAAGGATAGTCACCGTGAGATTCGTTCCATTCCGTTTCAGGGCAACTGGAAATGCAGTGAGACAGGGTACACAAGGCGGATTTTATCTGGTTGACAATGGCGTTATTGAACAAGGGAAGCATCGTAATCTCCGTATTCGCGATATTTCGGACAGATTATATCAAATATCTTGCAAGGGATATCTGTTTGTTGTAGTAGACGGGTGGAATCGAGAGAAACCAACATTGATTGACAATTCCCATGGCTATTATTATAGTCTTAGAGGTTTGGAAGGTGCGAAGAGACCGGCAGGTGCGCCGCTGGAGAGGTGTCCGAGTGGTCGAAGGAGGCGGTCTTGAAAACCGTTGAGCCGCAAGGTTCCGGGGGTTCGAATCCCTCCCTCTCCGGAATCGCAGATCACCTGGGTCAAACTTCACAAGCGGTGCAGTCCTTGTTACCTTGGGATTTGTTGGTCTTTGTTCGAAACTGTAGATAGGGAGAGGTGCGAGAGTGGTCGAATCGGGCTCCCTGCTAAGGAGTTGTACTCTGTCCGGGTACCGTGGGTTCGAATCCCACCCTCTCCGATTCTAGTGCCCATAGCTCAGCTGGATAGAGCGTTAGATTGCGGATCTAAAGGCCGGAGGTTCGAGTCCTCTTGGGCACGATTTGCGGCAACCCAGATTGCCGATTGCGTTGTGCTGTCATAGGAACGCAGTCTTCGACCGCAGACGGGGGGGAGACTGCGCTGTATTGACATGATGCAGAGAGAGATGCGAGAGCGGTTGAATCGGGCGGACTCGAAATCCGTTGAGCCGCATTGCGGCTCCGTGGGTTCGAATCCCACTCTCTCCGTCGGTGACTATAGACAGACAGTGTAGCAACAGGAGAGATGACCGAGAGGCCGAAGGTGCACGCTTGGAAAGCGTGTGTACTCTATCCGGGTACCGAGGGTTCGAATCCCTCTCTCTCCGTACCCCCTTAGCGTTGATAACCAGGCCGTACGCTATCAGCGGGTGCCCAACCCCGTCAGGACCGGAAGGTAGCAGCGGTAAGTACCTTGTTGATGAGATGTAACTTGGCTTGGTTGTCGCTAAGGGGTTTTTCTTTTTTTAGCCGAGGCGTGATGCAAGAGATCAGGCAATCACGCGCCGATGTAGGGGCAAGTGGAATAAAGGCCCCAGAGGATCGAGCAATCCGATGGCATACGAGGTAACCGCCACACGCAAGCGACCCAAAACCTTTGACGAGATGGTGGGACAGGATTTCATCGTCTCCACGTTGAAGAATTCGATCGGCCAGGGACGGATCGCCCACGCCTATCTGTTCTCCGGCCCAAGGGGAGTGGGAAAGACCTCTGCGGCTCGGATTTTGGCCAAGGCGCTGAACTGTGAGCAGGGGCCCACGGAACAACCCTGCGGGCAGTGTGCTTCCTGTATTGAGATTGCCCAAGGGAACAGTCTTGATGTGATCGAGATCGACGGAGCATCCAACACGAGTGTCAACGATGTCAGGGAGATCAAGGATGAGGTGTTATTTGCTCCCAACTCGAATCGTTACAAGGTGTATATCATCGACGAGGTGCATATGCTTTCCAACAGCGCGTTCAACGCTCTGTTGAAAACAATCGAAGAGCCTCCGTCCTATATCGTGTTCATCTTCGCTACTACAGAAGTCCACAAAGTACCCGCCACCATTCGTTCCCGGTGTCAGCAGTTCAACTTCCGCCTGATTGCCTCTTCCCAGATCCGGGAGATGCTCCAGCGGGTGGTGGAAGAAATGTCTATCCAAGCCGAAGAGGCGGCGTTATTCTGGATTGCCAAAGAAGCGGCGGGTAGCCTGCGGGATGCCTACACCCTGCTGGATCAGGTGATTTCTTTTTCCGGGGATGGTATTACTCTGAAGCAGATACGGGCGAAGCTCGGTCTGGTCGGGCTCGACCAGATCAATAGATTGATTAAAATTATATCACAAAGAGATAAAAAGGCAATATTGGAAAGCTGTGCTGAAATATTGGATCGAGGCGTGAGCGTCGAGCAGTTCGTAGTCGATCTAACCGATTATTTTCGCAATCTGCTGTTGTTGAAGTGCGGGATCCGCAAAAGCTCTCTTCTTTCCGGCTCACCCGATGACTATCCAGGTGAGCTGTTGGAGTTTTTCAGTACTGAGCAGATCGAGAAAGCAGTCGAGCTGTTGCTGGAGTTGCACAGAAACCTGAGGTTTTCCCTGCAGCAACGCTTCGATCTTGAACTGGTAATGTGCCAACTGGCAAGCCTGCAGGATCTCATAGATCCGGCGGAGCTGTTGAAGACGATTCGGGCGGTGAAGACCGATCTTTTTTCCGCACCTTCTTCTGCTGCGGTATCATCCCGTGGTGCTGCAGCGGTTGCTACAACGCCCCATGTTGCTGCACCCCATGCCGACACCGGACCGGATGACGCCGGACCGGATGACGCCGCAACTCCGCGAGCCGCGCCTGATGAGGCAGAAGGCGGGATCGGAAAAAAAACCGGGAACTTCGGGGATCTGATCGAGGCCGTACGCCGAGAGAAACTTGCCCTTTCCACCCTCCTGGAAAAGTGTGAATCCTGGAAAATCGAAGACGGCGAACTGAAACTGGAGTTTTCAGACCAGGACCGATTCTCGGCGGAGCAGGTGAGCAAAGAGAGAGATACGCTTGTCAAACATGCGAGCCGGGTTTTTGCAGATCAGGAGGTGCGCCGATTACGGGTGGAAGTATTGGGGGCAGAGCAGAGCTCCTCGTCGACGGTGAACGAGCAGGCGGATATCGTAAAGAAGATATTCCGCGGGGAAATTATTGATAAGGGAGAATAATTATGGCTGTTGGAAACCCTTTCGATTTTCTAAAGCAATTCGGCAATATGCAAGAGCGGATGGGGGAAGTGCAGAACCGGCTCCAGGAGATCAGTGTTATCGGTTCGGCCGGTGGAGATATGGTTCAAATTGAGATGAACGGGCATATGCAGGTACTGGGGGTTCGGATCTCCGAAGAAGCAATCGACCCCAAGGACATCCAGATGTTGCAGGATCTTCTTCAGGCCGCTTTTTCAGATGCCCTGTACAAGATCAAGGAAAAAATACGAGAAGAGGTATCCTCTCTGACCGGAGGGCTCAACCTCCCGCCAGGCATATTGGGTATGTAGGGTGACCGCACTAGAGCGGGTGATCGAGAACCTGGCAAAACTGCCCGGACTGGGGAAAAAGAGCGCCTCTCGCATCGCCTACTTCCTGCTTCGTTCAGATTCCGCTTACGTTCAATCCCTATCCAGGGATCTACAGGATCTCAAAGACAAGATGAAACCATGCCCGGTATGCGGAAATTACACGGAAACCGTGCCCTGCAGGATCTGCACGGACAGTCATCGGGACAGGCGGACCTTATGCGTGGTGGAGGAGCCGAAAGATCTGCTGTCCATTGAAATGACCCATCAGTACAACGGCCTCTATCATGTGCTGATGGGCGCAATATCCCCGATAGACGGTATCGGTCCGGAAAGCCTCCGCATCGACAGCTTGCTGAAGCGAGTGAGAGAAGAGGGTTTTCGGGAAATAATCCTGGCCACCAATCCAACGGTGGAGGGCGACACTACGGCGGTATACCTTGCCGGTCTGCTCAAGGACCTGAGCGTGTCCGTAACCCGGCTGGCCCTCGGGTTGCCCGTGGGAGGGGATCTGGAGTACGCGGATCGGCTGACCCTGGCTCGGGCTTTGGAGGGACGTCGGAAAATCGAGTAAGAGCCCGGGAGACTGGAGGACGTCCCTTGCATGATGGCGCTATATGTAATTTGCAGGCAGGTATTACAGATTACATATTTGTAAGGTGGCAGATTGCATCGCCCAGTATTCGGCGGGAGAGTTCTACAGGGTCGTTCAGATCTTGTCGATCAGGATCGAACACTTACCGGAGGGAATTGGAAGGGTCTTCTTCTTGGAATCGAGCACGTTAACGGTAAGGTAGTACAGCTTTTCCGATTCCAGGCGAATTTCCCAACCCCGGCCGCTTTTATTGCTCAGTATCGAAATCATGTTCCGTTTCAATGCCAGATCCTCTATGCCCATAATTTCCAGGCTGGGAATGATCCAGTCTACAGTTTTTCGGGGAAGCGAGATGTACAGGCCAATCACGTTTTCGATCATCAAGGCGACAGTCGACAGAGCCGCGTAGGGCAGAAACAGCGGGCGGGGAAATTGAGTATTTCCCGGCCAAGAGGCCGCGCCCTCGCGAGACGGGGCGTAGGCCTCCCAGAGAGTTCCTTTCATTCCTTCTTCGGTATGCAAGCCCTCTAAAACGAAGTACAGATGCTTGATGGAGCACTCCCGGGCCAATTCGAATTTACCGTATTTTTCCAGTCCTTTGATGATCATATAGGTCAGGAACGGAAAGACGGAACCGCGAAATCCGTACCCTTTCTGATCGAAATCCTTTTCGTTGGCCGCCAGCGAGGGGAAGGGATTGTCCAATCCGAACGTCTTTGGATCGGTGAGATGGGCGATTAATCCCTCCGCCCGAACCTCATTAGGTATTTCCGCCAGCAGGGGCCAGAAAGAAGCCGCGGTTTTTACCTTTACCTGTTTCTCATCCTTGTCCAGGTCGTAGTAGAATCGATCCTTGTCGTTCCACATCAGGGAACTGATACGTGTTTTTAGAGAGAAGTAGGCCTTCTTGTATCGGTAACTGATCTCTTTGTCGTTGAGAATGTCCCCCAAAGCCGACATGTACAGAGCGTTGATCGCGACCTGGGTATTGAAGTCAATCGGGTATTTCGCCTGTTGCCGGGGACTGTTGGTCATCACGGTCGCGGAAAGAGGAACGGCGTACAGGCCGTTTTCCTGCCTGCAGGCCTTTTCCAGCCAGGCGAAGTACCGCTCCAGAATGGGCATGTTCTCTCGTACCCTCTTCTTGAGTCCGATTTTGTGATAGATATTGTATTCCGCCCAGGCGAACAGAGGTGGCAGGACGCCTTCCCGATTCTTCCTGCTGAGTACGGGGCTGCCGTCTTTTATCCAGTACTCACCCCGAATTGCACCGTCCTCTTCCTGTTTGTGATAGAAGTTGTCGAGCAGCGATAGAACCGGGAATACCCGATTGCTATAAACCAAAAAAAAAGTGGCCAAAATGGCTTCAAATTGATTGATTGATTCAGCCTCCGGATAGCTGAAATACTTGGGCTGGAGGCCGTTTTCGGAGGTTCCCCGCTTCCAGAATCCTTTCAGACGGTTGAAGGTATAGTCATACATGTCGGTCAGGTCGTGATCGTAAAAATGTAGCTTCGGGAATTCCTTCTTACCCACTTCAACCTCTGTGAATCAACTCAAAACGTTGCTCTTTATTGTATCATTCCCTAGATGTACGTCAAATTTTTTTACGGAAGGGTGTTGATAGCTGCGAGAGATGGCGCTTCGGGCAGTTTTGTTATCGGCAATACCATAAAAATTGAACTTAGAACAACAAGCAAGTTAACTGTGAACCGCTAAAGTCTTCTCTCAGAATATATTATCGGTTTGCCACGGTGTCAAGTTTTTTCTTCTTCGGGTCCATGCAAGCCGTCCTGGATTCCTAAGCTCCGGTCAAAGAGGGAAATCTCACGGGTTGACATGGCCGGTAACCCTGTGTTCAATGGGCTGCGAGTGAAAATAATGGAACGGGAAGAACTGGATATTACAGCTCAACTGGCTCGTCTTGAACTATCTGAAGATGAGACGAGGCGATTCGAGCAGGCGGTTTTTCAAATGTTGGAGTACTTTTCGAAGATGAGAGAGTTTGATGTGAAAGAGCTGCCTCCGACCGCCCAGATGACACAGACCAACCGAGTCCGCAGAGATGCTGCAGTCGCGAACGACAATACCGAGGCAATCCTCGACAATGCCCCGGAGCTGGAAGATCGTTTCATCGTTATTCCCAACGTTCTGTAATCGAGGGCATTCCCAATACAGTGGAACCCGCCGGGGCAGGCATGGTGTTATTCACAATGGATAACTGAGATTGAAAGGGCGGATATTTTGCACGGATCGGAACAACTGAGTTCCTGGGCTCAGACGCTTCTCGACCCCACCCAACGATCATCTTGGCTCGAGTTCGTTCGCGAGCGGGAAGATCAGATACGGGCGTTTCTCCAGTTCGATCCTGAGCTGGGCTTGGAAGTGGCCGCCGCGTCCTCTGCCGAATCCGGAAAGATCGGCTCTTTGAGGGGAATCCCCTTCGCGGTCAAGGACAATATCGCCGTTGGTAATTTCAAGCTAACCTGCGGATCCAAATTGCTCAAGGACTTCGTTTCCCCGTATACCGCTACGGCGGTACAGAGGCTTTTAGAGCAGGGTGCGGTACCCGTGGGCAAGACGAATCTCGATGAATTCGGGATGGGATCGTCCACGGAAAACTCAGGGCTAGGGTTGACCTACAATCCATGGGATCTGGCACGGGTGCCGGGTGGTTCCAGCGGCGGGTCAGCCGCCGCGGTAGCGGCTGGACTCGTTCCCTTTGCCCTGGGATCCGACACCGGCGGCTCGGTGCGACAGCCCGCGGCTTTCTGTGGCGTGTATGGTTTGAAGCCCACCTATGGATCCGTCTCCCGATTCGGATTGGTGGCCTATGCCTCCTCTCTGGAAGTGATCGGCGTCATCGCGCGGGAGCTAACGATGATCCGGGATGTGTTTTCCGCGATGCGGGGCCAAGATCCCCGGGACCAGAGCTCCGTTCCTTATGCCGAGGTCGAATCGGTGAAAGGAGACGGGCGGTTCGTCGTTGGGGTGCCGGATCTGGCTTCGATTCCTCTTCAAGAAGAAGTGCAGAGTTCCTGGGAAAAGACCCTCGATGGGTTAGAGAGCCTCGATTTCGTCTTGAAAAAGATCGAACTGCCAACCCTGGATTATCTTGTTTCCGCCTACTACGTCATCGCGTGTGCCGAAGCCAGTGCAAATCTGGCTCGTTTCGACGGGATTCGCTACGGAACCAGGAGTGCCGGCTTTACAGGAAACCCAGAGCAGCTGGTTCGGCTGTCCCGCAGCCGCGGTTTGGGAGACGAGGTAAAACTGCGAATCCTCCTGGGTACCTACGTGCTGCGCTCCGGCTTCCAGGACCGCTACTATTTGCGAGCGCAGAGGATCCGCACGGCGATTCGCCGGGAGTTCGACGCGGCTTTTTCCGCGATCGATCTGATCCTTATGCCCGTCTATCCCTGCGGGCCCTTCAAGCGGGGTAGTGAAGGATTGGATCCCTTCTCCCAGAAACTCTCCGATATCTTCACCTGCTCGGCCAACATGACCGGCTTGCCAGCCATGAGTTTTCCGGCTTCAGTGGAAAACGACTTGCCCATCGGGATGCAGTTCCTCGCCCCTCCCTTCGCCGAGGAGCGACTCCTGCAGGCATGCGATCGATTTGCCCGGGTGTTTCCCGTGCCGGCCTGTCCCCTGTACCGGCCTTTGCAGAGCGCGGGAGCGAACCAGAGCGAAGACAGCGGGGCGCATTCAAGCGGGTGATGGGGGAGTAGAAGCGGATGTATCAGTCCTACGTCGGATTGGAGATTCACATTCAGCTGTTGACGGCGAGTAAGGTGTTCTGCAGCTGTCGAGCCGCCTTTGGAGAAGAACCGAACAGCAACATCTGTCCGGTGTGTATGGGCTATCCCGGGGTTCTTCCGGCCCTCAATGAAGAGGCGGTGCGACAGGCCTATCTGGTCTGCCGGGCTCTGGATTGCCGGTTGAATGGCAGCGGGATCTTCGAGCGTAAAAACTACTTCTATCCCGACATGCCGAAGAACTATCAGATCTCCCAGTTTGCCTCCCCCTTTGGCGTGGAGGGGCATCTGGACCTGGAGTATCGCAAACGAAAACGCAGAGTGCGGATAAAAGATGTTCATCTGGAGGAGGACGCGGGAAAGATGATCCACGTCGGGGAGCTGTCCCTCCTGGACTACAACCGGGCCGGTACACCCCTGTTGGAGATCGTCACCATGCCCGACCTGGAAGTCGGGGAGGAGGCGGAGCTGTTTCTACAGCAGTTTCGCCGCCTGGTTCGCTACCTCGGGGTCTGTGACGGCAACATGGAGGAGGGATCCCTGCGTTGTGATGCCAATGTTTCCGTGAACTTGGAGGGGCAGGGGCTTGGTGCCAAGGTGGAGATCAAAAACCTCAACTCCTTCAAGTTCGTAAGAAAAGCGCTCAACTTCGAAATCGCGCGCCAGACAGAGATCCTGGAAAGGGGAGGGTCGGTCACTCAGGAGACACGGTTGTGGAACGAGAACCGGGACGTAACCGAAGGAATGCGAACCAAGGAAAGCGCCTTCGACTACCGTTATTTTCCCGAACCGGATCTGCCTCCCTTTCACCCCGATGACAGTTTCCTCGAGTCTTTAGAAGCTCTTCTGGTAGAGCTTCCTCGGGCACGGAAAGCGAGATTCATGGAGCAGTACGGTATCACGGAATCTCAGGCGGATTTTCTCTGTGAAGAAAAAAGTACGGCGGATTACTATGAACAGACCATCGGTTTGGGTGCGGATCCGCGGGCCGCGGCTCTGTGGCTGGCTGAGGACGTGCAGAAGATTCTCAAGAGAACCGCCGGGAGCCTGACCGTCTGCCCTCTCAGCCCCGAGCGTCTGGCCGAATTGCTCCAGCTGTTGGCCGCCCGGTATATCCACGGGAAGATCGCCAAGCAGGTCCTGGAGGTGATCTTCGAAGAGGACCGAAATCCTTCGCAAATCATTCAGGAACGGGGATGGGAGCAGATTACCGATCCTGAGGTGCTCAACCCGATCCTCGATCAGGTCTTGGAAGAAAATCCCAAGGCGGTACAGCAGATCCGGGAAGGAGACCCACGTCCCAGGACGTTTCTGGTCGGACAGATCATGAAGAAAACATCGGGTCGGGCTGAACCGGGACGGATCAAGGAGTTGCTGAACGCCCGCTTTCAACTGTCCTTCGTACAGGTGCTGTCCATGGGGGGGGCAATCGGGGGAAGCCGAATCGGTACGGGGGAGATTGCGGCCGGGGATATGAGGCAGCTTGTCGACAAACTGGGACAGGATAAATCGTTACCCAAGAACCTCCGTTTCGAGGAAATCGAGATCAGCCGGATCTTGAGTGAAGAGATCACCCCGGAAGACTGGGCGGCACTCATCTCGGCATTGGATGGGTACCTGAAGCAGGAGAACACCTCCGGTGTGGTCATAGCGCACGGAACCGATACCCTGGCTTACACCGCCTCACTGCTGTTCTGGTTGTTTCCCCGCATAACACTACCCGTCGTGCTCACAGCAACCCTGGATCCCCAGGGCGCGGAGCAGGCGCTGCGAAACGCGATCCGGGCCGCTACGGAGCGGCAGCCCGGGATCTACCTCAGTCTGGAAGGCGAAATACTTTCCCCCTTGAATCTGAAGTTCGAGAGGGTCGCAGGAGATGGATTTCGTAATTGGAACCTTCAGAGCCCGATGTTCTCAAGCGGTTCCCTCTCTGTTCCGCAGACGAACCTGTCGGATAGGACTCTGCTCAGGAGGAAGCTGGAGCAGGCAATCAGCCAGGTTTGTATCCTGAAGGTATATCCTGGCATGAGGGGAGACTATCTGATGGCCCTGATGAACTCGGGAGTGCGCTACTTCATCCTGGAGCTCTACGATACGGGAACCGCAAATATGCGGGAATCCCCGTTTTCCCTAAAAAAAGCTTTCATGGAAGGCAAAACGAAGGGAGTTCGTTTCTTCTGCACCTCCCAGCAGGAAGGAATAGTGGATTTTTCAGGATATATCACCTCCCACGAGCTGTGGAGGGAAGGAGCGATTCCCATGGGTTTTCTGACTACCGAGAGTGCCTACACCCGGCTACTTGCTTCCTTGCTGGGTAGCGAGACAGAGCAAGAGGCAATCCGCCTGATGGAGGAATGCAGATGAGAACGATGCTGGGGCAGATTAAAGCGCAGCCCGGCAAACGAGTACAGGTACGCGGCTGGGTGCACCGGATCCGGGAGCTGGGAAAGATCACCTTCATCCTTCTGAGGGACTCATCAGGGATCGCCCAACTTGTTGTGGACGCGGGAAGCGGTACGGAGGAAACGGCAAAGATCGCTTCCCAGCTGACTCTCGAGTCCGTGGTTTCGGTGCGGGGAAAGGTGGCGGAGAATACCAAGGCTCCCGGCGGGTTCGAGGTTCAGGTTGAGGAGCTTGAGGTGGTCGCCCGGGCTGAAGCCGATCTGCCTCTGGCAGTCAATCAGGATCCCGACAAGGTGTCCCTGGATGCAATACTGGAACACCGAATGGTGAGCCTGAGGAATCCAAAGATCCTATCCGTATTCCGTCTACAGTCTTCGATTCTCAAGTTCTTTGCCGAGCACATGCGCGGTGAAGGGTTCACCGAAATCAAGACCTCCAAGCTCATCGGAACCGGAACCGAAGGAGGAACCGGGCTGTTTGCTGTGGAATACTTCGACACCAAGGTATTTCTGGCCCAGTCGCCCCAGTTCTACAAACAGGCCATGGTTTCATCGGGATTGGAGCGGGTGTTCGAAATCGGCTGTGCCTACAGGGCGGAAAAGCACGAAACGCCCCGGCATCTGAACGAGTACGTTTCCCTGGACGTGGAGACCGCCTGGATCGACAGCGAGCAGGATCTGATGGACCTGGAGGTGCGGATTCTGAAAAGCATCTTCGCAGGGGTGGCGCGGGAAAACGCGGAGCAGCTCGAAGCGTGGAAGGCAACCGTTCCCTCTGCCGAGCAGGTAGAGGGTATTCCCCGGGTTTCCCACGACGAGGCCAGGGAAACGATCAGCACCCGCGGAGGGAAGAAGGTCTACGAGATCAATCCGGAGGGGGAGCGGATCCTCTGCGACTGGGCTCAGAAGGAGCACGGGGTGGAGGCGGCATTCATCTTCGGCTGGCCCAGGAAGAAGCGTCCCTTCTACACCTATCCCCTCGACGCCCGCAGCACCATGTCCTTCGACCTGCTGTTCCGGGGGCTGGAGGTGACCACCGGCGGCCGGCGGATCAACGAATATCCGATGCTTCTGGAGAACATCGAGCTGTTCGGTTTGGAGCCTTCCTCCCTGAGCGACTACATCCAGATCTTCAAGTACGGATGTCCTCCCCACGGGGGCTTCGCCATCGGCCTGGAGCGGCTGACCCAGAAGATTTTGGGCCTGGCCAACGTCAAAGAAGCATCCCTGTTTCCCCGCGACCGCCGCCGCATCCGGCCATAGAGGACTCGTTATTCAAGCGGGTTCCTGGGGATCACAGCGGTTTCCTGCTGAACTCAGTGGTTTCCAGATTGCCGCAACGGCTTCCTACGGAACTCAGTAGCAGAACACCCTTCTTCTCCATGTCACGGGTTTGCTTTACAATCAAAGCCATGGATAGTTCGACGGATCATCGGACGGATTTCAATAAGAACTTCGCCGCGGAGTAAGAGCAGAAGAGAATGGCCGCCAAAGGAGAGGGGAACACGAGCAAGCGGGAAAACGAGCTGCTGCGCGCAAATCAGCGGTTGATCAGCATCCTGGGTTCGATCGACGATCTGATCTTCGTTCTGGATGAGAGTGGCCACTATATCGAGTACTTCCAGCCTGCGGACAAACCGGAGCTCTACGCCCCGCCCGAGCGGTTTCTGGGCAAGCACGTCATGGACACCGGCATGCCGGAGGCAACCGCCAGAGCCCACCTCGATGCCATCAACAAGTTCAAGCGGACGGGAAAACCGTTTGAGTACGATTACCAGATCCCGATTTCGGGAGAGAACCGTTGGTTCGGTGCGAAGATATCCGGCTTGAAGGATCTACGGGGAAAACTTTCCGGTTTCATCGTGGTTACCCGGGATATTACCGAGCGCAAGCGATGGGAAAAGCAGCTGGAGGAGCTTTCGATCACCGATCCGCTGACCAAGGCGTACAACCGGCTGCGATTCATGTCAGCCCTGGAGGCGGAGATACGCCGCTCGAAACGCTACGTTTCCTCCTTTTCTCTTGTGATGCTGGACATCGACCATTTCAAATCGATTAATGATGAGCACGGTCATGATACCGGTGATCAGATACTGATTGCGATCACCGAATTGATACAGGGGGAGATCAGGGATACCGATCTGCTGTCCCGCTGGGGGGGTGAAGAGTTTATCCTTCTCATGACCCACACCGACGGCGCAACCGCAGCCGAAGCTGCCGAGAGGATTCGGCAATCCCTGGAGACGTTCCCGTTCCAGACCGTCGGAGGAGTCACCGCCAGCTTCGGCGTGACCGAGTATCGGTCCGCGGAGGGGTCGGACACGGTGCTCAAACGGGTGGATGAAGCTCTGTACCGAGCGAAGCACCGGGGACGAAACCGGGTCGTCTACGATTGACTCTCACACGGATCAGCCGTTAATATGCCCTGTCATGAGCACACTACCCTTTGCCCGTATCGAACAGAAGTGGCAAACCTACTGGGAGGAGAACAAAACCTTCCGGGTCGAAGAGGATCCGAACGTTCCTTTTGAGAAGCGGGTTTACGTCCTCGATATGTTTCCCTATCCCTCTTCGGCGGGGCTGCACGTCGGGCATCCTGAAGGATACACAGCTACCGATATCTACTGCCGTTACCTGCGGATGAACGGCTACCACGTTCTGCATCCCATGGGCTTCGACAGCTTCGGACTGCCCGCCGAGAATTACGCGATCAAGCACGGAATCCACCCGAAGGTGTCCACGGATGCCAATATCGAACGTTTTCGCACTCAGATCAAAGCTCTGGGTTTCTCCTACGACTGGGACCGGGAGATTTCGACCCACAAGCCGGAGTACTACAGGTGGACTCAATGGATTTTCCTGAAGATCTGGGAGCAGGGGCTTGCCTATGAGGCGGAGGTTCCGATCAACTGGTGCACCTCCTGCCTGACCGGACTGGCCAATGAGGAGGTCAAGGATGGCCGCTGCGAGCGCTGCGGATCCCAGGTGGAGCGCCGCGATCTCAGGCAGTGGCTGCTGAAGATCACCGAGTATGCCGAACGGCTGCTTCAGGATCTGGACAAGCTCGACTGGTCGGAGAGCCTCAAGCTGATGCAGCGCAACTGGATCGGAAAGAGCGTCGGAGCCAACGTACATTTCCCCCTGGTCGACGGGGAGGGAACAATCGAGGTATTCACCACCCGGCCGGATACGCTCTTCGGGGCCACCTATATGGTCCTGGCACCGGAGCATCCTCTTGTCGATACGCTGACAACGGCCGAACAGCGAGAGGCGGTGGATGAGTATATCCAACAGGCTCGGCTGAAGAGCGACCTGGAGCGCACCGATCTGGCCAAAGAGAAAACCGGGGTGTTCACCGGCGGGTATGCCGTCAATCCGGTGAACGACGAACGAATCCCGGTTTGGATCTCCGACTACATTCTCATCTCCTACGGGACCGGAGCGATCATGGCGGTACCCGCCCATGATCAGCGGGATTTCGAGTTCGCCGTGGAGTTCGAACTGCCTATTGTGCAGGTCGTATCCCGGGACGGAAGCGAATACGAGCTCACCGAAGCTGAGGCGACCGACGGGGTGGCCATCAACTCCGGTCCGTTCAACGGATTGACCACGCCTGAGTTCAAAGAACAGATCATCCAGTGGCTGGAAGAGCGAAATCTCGGCAGCAAAGCAGTCAACTACAAGCTGCGGGATTGGGTCTTTTCCCGCCAGCGCTACTGGGGGGAGCCGATTCCCCTGATCCACTGCGAGCAGTGCGGGATCGTACCGGTGCCCTACGACCAGCTGCCGCTGCGGCTCCCGGAAGTCAAGAGCTACACCCCGACCGGCACGGGGGAATCCCCCCTGGTGGCCATCGAAGAGTGGGTGAACACCGAATGTCCCAGCTGCGGCGGGCCGGCCAAGAGAGAGACGAACACCATGCCCCAGTGGGCGGGATCCTGCTGGTACTATATGCGTTACCTGGATCCCCGCAACGACTCCGCCCCGGCCTCCAATGACAAGCTGGAGTACTGGATGCCCGTGGATCTGTACGTGGGAGGAGCCGAGCACGCGGTGCTGCACCTGCTGTACTCGAGATTCTGGCACAAGGTCCTCTACGATATCGGGGTCGTCAGCACGGATGAACCGTTCATGCGCCTGGTCAACCAGGGCATGATCCTGGGCGAAGGGGGCGTAAAGATGTCCAAGAGCCTGGGGAACGTGATCAATCCGGATGAGGTGATTCACAGCTACGGGGCGGATGCCATGCGCATGTACGAGATGTTCATGGGTCCTCTGGAGGTTTCCAAACCCTGGTCCACAAAAGGAATTGCGGGAATCAAGCGATTTCTTGACAGGGTCTGGCGGCTGTCGGAGCAGCAGATCAGCGACGAGCAGCCCCCCGGCGGCCTTCTCAAAGTGCTGCATCAGACGATTCGCAAAGTCTCCCAGGATACGGCGACGCTTCAGTTCAACACGGCCATTGCCCAGATGATGATCTTTATCACCGAAGCGGGAAAACACAAGGTTCTATACCGGAGCATTTGGCAGCCCTTCGTGCTGCTGCTGGCTCCCTATGCCCCGCATGTGGCCGAGGAGCTTTGGGAAAAGGCGGGCAATGAACCTTCGATCGCCTATCAGCGCTATCCGCAGTGGGATGAGGAGCTGGCCAAAGAGGATATGGTGACCGTGGTATTCCAAATCAACGGCAAGATCCGAGCCCGGGAGGAGCTTCCGGCCGGGCTTTCCAAAGCCCAACTGGAGAGTACCGCCCTGGAGCATCCTCGGATCCGTAAGCTGTTGACCGGAAAAAAACCTGACAAGGTGGTCGCCGTTGTCGACAAGCTCGTCAATCTGGTAGTACGATCTAGCTGAACGTCACTAAAAGAGCGTTTTCCCTGGAAGCGATGATTGATCCTCGAACCTACCGCGAGCGCCAACAGAAAATTTTCCGCTACCTGTCAGAAAACAGGATCCAGGCCGGTCTCATCGTGGATCTGGAGGATCTGCGGAATCAGTCGCTGCGCTACCTGTGCGGACATCCTGCAGATGCCCTTTTGTTTCTCTTTGCCACGGGCGAGAGTCTCCTGGTACCCTGGGATGTGCCCCTGGCCCGATCCCTGGCAACGGTTGACCGCCTGACCGCCTACCAGCGCTACGAACGTTCCCTGTTCACCTGCGTAAAAACGATCGTGAGGGAACGGGGAATCAGAACGGTAGAGCTGTCGGCGGCTCTACCGTATCCAGTGGTTCGGTCACTGGTTGGGACGCTTTCCGAAACTCAGATAGAATGCCGGCAGGGCGGAATCGACGAGACGATTAACGTACTGCGAATAATTAAAGATCCCGGCGAGCTGGAAATGCTGCGGCGAGCCTGCGGGATCACGGACGAGTTGGTGTCGGGGGTGCCGGAATTTCTGGCGCGCCGGTCCGATGCGAGCGAGTTGGAGCTGGCGATGCACCTGGAAACAGAGGCCCGCAGCCGGGGAGCGGAGGGCATGGGCTTCGACACCTTGGCCGCCTCCAGCCGGCGGAGTTTTGCCATCCACTGCTTTCCGAACTTCACTTCGGAATCGATTGTGGGGCAAGGGCTGTCCATCCTGGATTTCGGCGTCCGCTATCGAGGGTACACCAGTGACGTCACCCTCACCCTGGCCCGTGCTCCCCTTACACCCAAACAGGAAGCCATGGTCGAAGCGGTGCAGCAGGCCTATGACCTTGCTGTGTCCCTCTGCAAACCCGGTACCGACCCGGTTGTCATAGGCGAGCGGGTTCAGCAGCATTTCGAGAAGCAGGGCTTGCACATGCCCCACTCTCTGGGCCACGGCATTGGCCTGGATGCCCATGAGGCCCCCCTGTTCCGGCGCACCGGCTCGGTGGCGGGGGAGGAGCTTCGGCAGCGGTTGGAGCCGGGAATGGTTTTTACGATCGAACCGGGGCTGTACGATCCGGAAGCCGGGGGCGTGCGCCTGGAGAACGACCTGCTTTGCACAGAAGAGGGTGCGGAAGTTCTTACCTCGGCGCGCATCCTCCACCTGTAAACGGGAAACACCGGTCGTCCGGGCGTATCAACCGGAAAGGAGGAATCATGGTACTCGGCAAAGAGTTGGAACTGGCCACGAAAGGTTTTTCGGACATCCTCGATATAACCGCTTTCGTCGAACAGGTGGTGGGAGAGTCGGGTGTGAAGGAGGGCCTTGTGAACATATCGGTCATCGGATCTACCGCATCGGTGTCGACGATCGAGTACGAACCCGCCCTGGTCGAGGATGTGAAGGAGCAGCTGGAGAAGCTTATTCCCCACACCCTGGCCAGTCGCCACTCCGCAACCTGGGGAGACGACAATGGTTTTTCCCACATTCGAGCCACCCTGATGGGCCCGAGCACCACTGTACCCATTGCCGAAGCAAGGACCGTGCTGGGAACCTGGCAACAGATCGTGGTCATCGATCATGACAACCGTCCGCGACAACGCAGGGTCCGCGTCCAGGTAGTGGGGGAGTAGTTGCCGCAGATCCACTCAGGGCGGCCTTATCGTCGGATCATGAGAACCGTGTCCTCTTGCACGTAGAGGAAGTAGCGAACCGCCGGGGGGCTTTCGAACAGAATGTGCGTACCCAGAGGGACGTTTCGCAGCAGCAGGGAGCCGTCGGCTTGCGCTGAAATCTGAGCGCGGAAAGGAGACTCCAGAAACCAGTCGCCCGTGCCCGTTACCAGAAGCAGGTCCCGGCTGGGAGCAAGCCGGATATCGGTGAGGCGAAACTCCTCAGCTGCAAGACGGCCGCAGATCCGCTCCAGGTCGAGAGCCCAGGGATCCCCCTGACAGCGTGCGGCAATTTCCTCGCATAGGCGGGGAACATTGACGGGCGAACAATCCACCCCCTGCGCCCAGAGACGGTAGAGAACCACCGCAGAGGCTCCCCGGTGCCAGCTCAGCGTGATGCTTTCCGCCGGCATGTCGCAGTCAAGGGGATACACACCTCCTGAGGGTGGGAGCTCGATGGGTTGGCCGGGAAGGTCCGGATAGGCTAAAACCGGGAGGTGGAGTATCTTGGGGATCTGGATGACAACGCAGGTGCTGCTGTCTGCCCGTTTTTCTTCGAAAGCGCCGTTGTTGCCCGCCGGGTAGAGGATGCGGAAGCTCAACTCACCAAAGGTTTCCTGCCAGTGCTGTGGGGCCGCGGGCAGGCGGACCTCCAGGGAAACGTCGGAGCGATAAAAACTGCAGGCTGGGAGCAGCTGTATCAGATGGAGCAGAAACAGAGCTCTGCAGAGAGAGGAGAGGAGCAGCGCACCGCAGCGGTGAGGTGTCGAGGAAATCGGCAAGAGAATGCTCATTTCACAGGAGGATAACGACGGAGATCGTAAATTTGCTTCTATCCGCTACTCGTGATAATCCAATGCGGCGCTTTTATGTCTTGATAACTCAAAAAAGCTGCTCTATATTAGTGGCTACATGGAACCCTTGACGCAGCTGGAGGCCACGGTTACGCCGCTTCCCCGCGGCGGATACTTGGTGAACTCTCCCGAAGGATATATCCAATTCGGTTCTCCCCCGGAAACGATCAAAGACACCATGGCGTTGCCCAACTCGGTCCCCGGCATTTTTGTGCTGCCCAGAGCCTTGTTCGATTGGCGGAAGGGCATCAATTTGGCCGATCTGGAGTTTCCCATTTACTACAACTTCTTTCTTCAACAGAAGAAGACCAAGGTTGTCTGTACCCGGGGCCAGGCCGCAAGATTCATGAAAGCCCTGCAGGAGGCCCTGTTCGGTCCCAAGGAGCTGCACCTGGAAGGGGATGTGGTGGGCGCCAATGGAGGAAGCTACGTACCTGCGATCCGCAGTGAGATGAACTATTTCCGCGGCCCGATCCGTTTTCGGGATGTTCTGGAGCTCTCCCTGTTCGAAGAGGGTCGGTTATCCATTGGAAAGGTAAAGATTTCGATCGACAGAAACGGCGATTACGAGGTCTTTTTTGGAGCCAAAAAGACGGCTCATATTCCCGGGGTTATCCCCTGCAAGCCAATGTACCAGATCGGGAAACGGCTGCCCGAACCCTACAAACCGCCGCTGTTCGGGGTAACCTGTCTTGGACCGAGCCACGGTTTCGATCCCACAGCCAACACCTCCGGGTACATCATCTGGTTGAACCACGCGGGAATCATGATCGATCCGCCCATCAACTCGACGGAGTGGCTGGAGTCCTCCAATGTGAATCCCAAGCTCATCGACAGCATCATCCTTACCCACTGTCACGCGGATCACGACGCCGGAACCCTCCAGAAAATTCTGGAGGAAGGCAAGATCACGGTTTATTCAACCAAGACGGTCATGCGCAGCTTTCTCAAGAAGTACTCTTCTCTGACCGGAGAGCCGGTTTCCTACCTGGTTCGTCTGTTCGAGTTTCGCCCCGTATACATCGGAAAACCCGTGTTCATCCATGGGGGGCAGTTCAACTTCCACTACATGCTGCATTCCATTCCCACAATCGGCTTTACCCTGGAGTTTCAGGACCAGACCTTCGTCTATTCCTCGGATCATCAGGGCGATCCGGTCGTGCAGAAGCGGCTGCTCGATGAGGAGGTTATCGACGGCGAGCGCTACAGTCAGCTGCAGAACTTTCCCTGGGACAGCGATGTCATCTATCATGAATCCGGGATAGCGCCGCTGCACACGCCGATCGCCTACCTGAACTCCCTGCCGAAGAAAATACAGAAGAAGACCGTGGTCTATCATATCGCCAAGAAGGATTTTCCCAAGAGCACCAGCCTTACCCTGGCCACTTTCGGGATCGAGAACACCCTCTACTTCAAGACAAAAGCTCCTGGGTACGAAAAAACCTACATGATTCTGAACGCCCTGAAGCATCTCGATTTTTTCGAAAGCTTGAACGTGGAAAAAGTCCAGGAGTTTGTAACAATCGTCGAGGCCCGGAAGTTCAACAAGGGAGAGCACATCATTCGCAAAGGGGAGGTGGGAAAGTACTTCTACATCATTCGCACGGGAAACGTTTCGATTCAGCAGGAAGGATTGATCGGCCGCAAGCTTCTCGGTACCTATGAGTACTTCGGAGAGGTGGCGCTTCTCAGCGAGGTTCCCCGTACAGCCGATGTGGTGGCTGAAACCGACGTGCTGCTGTACGCAATAGAGAAGGACAAGTTCTTGAGCTTCATCTATGGTACGGATTTCGAGAAGACCCTCCGTCGCCTGATCGCCAATCGGAGCATCGAAACCTGGAACATCATGGAGGGAAGCCCCTACCTGCAGCGGTTGACCACCTACCAGAAAACCTGGCTGGAATCGATCCTGGTGCCCCGAGAGTTCGAAAAACCGGGGGACCTGATCAAAGAGGGAAAATCCCTGGAGCAGTTTTTCATAGTCCGGCAGGGGGAGGTAGAGGTCAGCAGGGAAGGACGTGTTGTCGCTGCTCTGGGCAGGGGTGACTGTATCGGTGCGATCCACAGGATTCACGGCGATGAAATGGCGGAGTTTAGTGTCCGCCACAAAGGGCCCTTATCGGTGTTTGCCGTGGAGCGAAACGATCTGCTCGATTTCCTGGAAGGCAATCCCGGTATCGGGATGAAACTGGCCTACGACTACCACCTGCAAGGATAGGTTTCTAAGATCTTTCCAATTCGATCCGGTGAGCCTTCTCAAACAGCGCGGCATGAGTGGGTTGGCAGGTGAAAAACAGCAGCTGTTGCCTGTCCGCGAACTCCGTCAGGATGGCGGCCGCCCGTTCGCGCCGCTGCGGATCCAGATCCACCAGGGGATCATCCAGAAGAACAAATCCTTCATTCGAACCGAGAAAGAACTCGGCCATGGCCAGGCGTAGAGCCAGGGCGAGCAGATCTTTCGTGCCCGCCGACAGTAGATCATAGGGAAGAACCTGACCGTCCCCTCGAATCACCCCTGCGGGGATGGCGGCATCCGCTGGAACGTTTCGATATCTGTCTGCACTCAAGGTGGCCAGGTAGCGGCGGACCAGCGCAACGAAGGGTTCGTAGATTCCCCGATCCAACTGTGCGAGAAGTTCCGCAGTGGATTGCTGGATCCGTACCAGTACCTCGGCTTTCTTCAGTTGGCTGTTGAATTGTTCCCGAACATCCTCCATCCGGCCTGCCGCCTCTTCACTCGATTCATCGGGGAGCGAATCTTCGGCGTTGCGGCAGTCGCTCTCCAGGCGGATCCGCTGCTGTGTAAGGGACTGAACCTCTTCCTTTAGTTTGTCGTAATGATCGATCAGGGCTTGAGCCTCGGAGTAACCCTCTGGAAGGGGGGAAAGGCCGCTTATCTTATCGGCGGTCTCCCGCTGCGCGCCTCCCAGCTCCGCAATCCGAGCGAACAGGGCTTCCTTGTCCCCGTACTGTGCTTGGAGGCTCTCCAGACGGAGGTGGATCTCCTCCGCTTCGGTCTGTAGAACCTTCAGCTGGTTGCGCCTGCCTGCCAGTTCTTCCAGCACCTGGCTCTGTTCCCGGCCGGGAGGGGAATCCGGAGTTTCCCCGCAGGCCGCTTCCAGAGCTTCGTAGCTGTCATCTCCCAGTTCCTGCTCATAGACCGCTTTTGCCGTCTGGACCGCACTGAGCTTTTCCTCATAGCGTCTGCTCGATTGCTCTGCCTCCTCTATGGAGGAAACACTCAACTCCTGTAGAAGCTCTTCGTGCCGGGCTCTGGCCTTCTCGTACTGCTGCGCCACTTTATCGAACTCCCCCTGCCCGGAGTACACTTCCAGTCGCCAGTCCGGGTGACGCATCTCGATCTTTCCGGCCGCCTTCATGCTCAAGCTCTTTCCGGCCGCCAGGTGCTGATCTGCAGACGCTTCCACGTCTTTCTGGATCTGCACATCGAGGTCCTTCTCGGCATGGAAGATCAATGAGAGGTTTCCCGCCTGCAGAGCAGTTTGCAGTCGCTCGATCTGTGCCGCGCTCTCTCTAAGACTGTCCAGCTGCCGGCGGGGCAGGGGCAGAGTCGACTTCAGTTCCGCTTCCGCCTGCCGCAGACCTTCCCGCTTGGCCTGGGTGCGCCGGAACCGATCGATGAGATCCTTTTTTGCCATAAAGGTCTGGATTCGGGATTTTTCCTGCTCCAGAGCCTGCACCGATTGCTCCAGCTCAGGAATTTCGCCTTCCAGTGCTTCAAGGCGAACCGTATTTTTCGTCCAACCCTCGAAGTGGGCACCGGTCTCTTTGAGGGCCAGCTCCGTCTCCTTGGACCGGGCCTCCAGGATGCTTCGTCTATGCGCGTCTTTCGCTCCGGGTTCGATGCTCTTGAGCTCTTCCTCCTTACCGGCCAGTTCCCGGGTACAGCTTTCCAGTTGCTCGGTGAGGGCTCCGAAAGCGGCCTCCTTTTCCTTCACTTCCCGATAGTGGGACTCGGCATCTTCCAGGGCATAGTGGGCTTCCAAGACGCTTCCCTTCTCCCGGGACCAGCGAGCCTCTCCGCCCCGTTTCCTTTCGGGTCGCTGCCGCTCCAGGTCCCAGTGTTTCAGGTATTCCTGGTAGCGGCGCTCCAGAAGTTCCTGGAACCGCCCCATCGAAACCCCATCGGTCTCCAGCACGCTGTGGTGCAGCAGATCGGAAAGTCCGTACACAGTCTCCTTGTCCGCTTGAATCTCCTCCAGGGTGGCGGCCAGACCGGATTGCCGGGTCATCAGCACGCTTCGCAGCGTGCCCGGATGAACCGGAAGAGTTTCCAGAAGGTGCGTCTCTACAGCCCCTGCCTCGGTGATCCGGGAGCCCCCCGGCAGTTCGAGCTCCGCGGTGCTTCTGGCTCCCCAGCTTTTCTCGAGTCTGTACTGTTCCTTCCCCACCCGGAATCCCAATGTGCAGGAGACGGTGTCTGCCCCTCCCACCGGAAGCAGAGGCTGGATCTGTTCTCGGAAGCTTCGCTTATTGAGCTTCACCGGGGTCAGCAGCAGATGCTGCAGCGCTCGATATAGGGTGGATTTTCCCGCCTCGTTGGGGCCGAGAATGACGTTCAATCCCGGTTTCAACTGGATATCCAGGGAGGCCAGCGCGCCAAAGGAGGTGACATGCAGATTTGAGAGGATCACCGTTTCTGCTCCTTCAGCAGTGCGTAGGCGGTCTGGAGAGCCTCGAAGTCTTTTTTGACGATCAACTGTTTGAGCAGCCGGTAGGGGAAAGAACCCTCGGTGAACTCCGCCTCGACGTTTTGTTCGTTGATGCTTTCCAGCAGCTCGCTGTCGTCGATGTGCGTGTAGAAAAACGATTGTTCGGTTTCCGCCAGATGTCTGCGGAGCTTGGACAACTGATCCGCTTCCAGGCGCCCGCGGAGGGTAAGCCGCAGTAATGTCCTGGCTTGCTCTATACTGCGGAGCTCTTTGAGCAGACGTTGAAGATCAGAGGCGCTTTCCAGGGGATGCTCCTTCCGAATGAAACTGTAGGTTCCCGTGGACAGAGCCTGGAGATGGATCTGTTTGTCTTCATCAACTTCGATCATCCAGGCTGTTCCGCCATGGCGGCAGTCAAAACCGTCGGGTTCGGGGGTTCCCGGTATCAAAACGGGGGGAGGAGCTGTCCGGGAGCTCCGGATTCCCCGGATATCCAAGGGATGCTGCCGGTGGGTGTGTCCGATGATCCAGATATCAACCGGGGCTTCATCCAGTTGCTCCTGCTTCATCGGGAAGTAGACCCCCTGGGCGTCGGGAGAGATTCCTTCGATGCTTCCATGGGCGACACCGATGCGAAGCGGCTCACCCTGCACCTCCGTAGGTTTCTCTTTGTCGCCCCCCTCCCGGAGCCAGGAGACGGCGCTGTTTTTACTGTGCTTGCTGTCGCAGGGTCCGGCAACCAAATGGATCTTCAGGTCATAGTGGCTGAGATCATACACCCGGGGATCCCGGAGAAGGAGGATGCGATCTCCGGCAGCCTCGATGAAACGGGTCCACAGGGAGCCGGAACTTCCGCTGTAGAAATCATGGTTTCCCGGCAGCACGGCCGCCAGCCGGCCTTGGAAGCCGTTTAGCAGCTCAGCGGCGCGCCTTACCTCTTTGGCCGAGACACTCACCCTGTCGAACAGATCCCCGGCGATCAGAAACAGGGCGCACTCCGACTCGTTTGCTGTGTCCACGAGACGCTTGAGCGAGAGAAAACGGGCTTCCGCCAGTTCTTTCTGGACGCTCGGGTATCCGGCGAACTTCATGCCCAGGTGATAGTCCGCACTGGCCAAAATTTTCAGCATAGGATTACCATTCTTCTATCTGTACTAACGGAGGAATCTGATTTCCTGATTCTATCAACTGGTTCGGGGGGCCACAAGGTTCATTGAGATTTGATCTTGGCAGATTTCTCAAAGGCCGGGCAGTGTTGGCCGGTGGCTTGAAAAACCACATGGCTGGGCAGCTTTCTGCTTTTGATCTTGAATACCGAGCAGGCCCGGGGAAAGCGGGGATCCCAGGACACGTGAAAATGACGGCATTGCAGGCAATTGGGTGCCCGTGAAGGTGGTTCCATGGCGCGTTCCGAGTACTTTGGGCCGAGTTACACGGATCAGTGTACCACGTTATTGCCGTGTCAGGGGAGCATCTTTTTGCCGTTTTTGTTTACCAAAATAATAATATTCATTACCTTCTGCTAAACTGAAACGGAGAAACACGGATGAGCGCAGAAAGCAGTACGAAACATAGCAGCACGGAGATCGCCACTTTCGGGGGTGGCTGTTTCTGGTGTATCGAGGCGGTCTTTAGTCGTATCGACGGAGTCAAGGCTGTGGTGTCCGGTTATGCGGGAGGAGAGAAACCGAATCCGACCTATGAAGAGGTCTGTTCGGGAACCACGGGGCATGCAGAAGTCGTGCAGATCCATTTCGACCCGGAGGTGGTGAGCTACGAGGAAATTCTCGATCTGTTCTGGAAGGCCCATGATCCCACCACCCTCAACCGGCAGGGGGCGGATGTGGGAAGCCAGTACCGTTCCATTATTCTCTACAACAGCGAAGCTCAAGCGGAGGCTGCCGAACGATCCAAAGCAGGAGCCGCGGCGAACTTCGCTGATCCTGTTGTGACCCAGATCGTACCCCTATCTGAGTTCTACGAAGCAGAGAAGTATCATCAGGACTATTACCGGAATAATCCGCATGCGGGCTACTGTACCTTCGTCATCAAGCCGAAGCTGCAGAAGCTCGATCTGGAGACGTGAAACTCGATCTGTGAATTTGTGAGAGATTGTACTAGCGGTACACACTCTACGGATGGGACAGAAAAGACTCACCCGGGTGCGGAGCCGAACATACTTGGCAGGGATACCCGGGGAGTCTTTTTTCTATACGTGGTGATCCGGCGGCCTCCCACCGGGATCGCCCGTTGCTTGGGAGAGCCGAAAGTCGGCGGAGCCTACCAGTTCTCTCCCAGCAGCTCGTAGTAAGCCTGAGGATGAGCGCAGGCGGGACAGGACATGGGTGCTTCCTCCCCTTCAAAGAGGTATCCGCAGTTGATGCAGCGCCAAACCACTTTCTTGTCCTTCTTGAAGACCTTACCGCTCTCTATGTTGGCCCGCATGTCGTTGTAGCGTTTTTCGTGCTGTTTTTCTGCCACGGAGATGGCGTCGAAGACCGCAGCCACGGCATCGAAACCCTCCTCCCGGGCCACCTTGGCGAAGCCGGGATACATCGTAGTCCACTCGTGGTTTTCCCCACCGGCTGCCGCTTTGAGGTTCTCCGCTGTGCTGGCGATCACGCCTGCGGGAAAAGCCGCGGCAACTTCCACGTCTCCACCCTCAAGGAACTTGAAAAAGCGTTTGGCGTGCTCTTTCTCCTGATTCGCCGTTTCCTCGAAGATCATCGAAATCTGAACGAAGCCGTCCTTGCGGGCCTGACTGGCGAAGTAGGTGTACCGGTTGCGAGCCTGGGACTCGCCGGCGAAGGCCGCAATCAGGTTCTTTTCTGTTTGAGTGCCCTTGAGTGATTTCATTCTGGCTCTCCTTTGAAGTTGGTTTTTGTATGGGGCGTAACACGCCCGCTTGATTCTCTCTCCTGATTTTTGCTCCTGTCCAAACAGTCCGGACAGAGGCCGAAGAACTCCGGTCTCCCACCCTCTATCATCCGTTCCCGGACCCATGGGTGACCTGGATTCAATTGGGGAAGCTCCACGTCGAAGGGGATGTCCTCGATCTTTCCGCAATTCCTGCAGCGGAAGTGGCAGTGCTGCTCGAGGACCGGATCGAAGCGTTTCTGTCCCGAGTTCGTGTCCAGGCGGTGGATGATTCCCCGGGATGCCATGATCTCCAGATTGCGGTACACGGTTCCGAGACTGATTCTGGGAAGCCGTCTTCTGACTTTCTGAAACACCTCGTCAGCACTGGGATGATTCCTGCAGAGACGGAGTTCCTCCAGGATCACGGTTCGCTGCTCCGTTTTTCTCAAAATCGTTGACCTGTAGTGATTGTAATAACGATTACTATTCTTAAATACTTCGAATGATTTGTCAAGGCCGTCTTCGGCCACCCTATGGAAAACGCTTGTCCCGATCTTCTGTTTTGGCTATTTTTTCAGAAGAGGCATTTATGAGAAAAACACTAATGTTTATTCTTGCCGGATTGATCGTAATCGCCGCCTCGGCCGCTGCCACAACGGTTACGGAAGAAGAGTTCCGTAAGATGGGCCTTCAGCCTCCAAAACAGAGGCTCGAGAGCGTCGATTTCGAGCTGCAGGATCTTTCAGAAGAAACCCGGAGTTTGAGTGATTTCAGGGGGAAGGTGGTCTTCCTCAACTTCTGGGCCACCTGGTGCGGTCCCTGCCGCTTCGAAATGCCATCCATGGAGCGGCTGTATCAGCGCTTCAAAGACGCCGGGTTGGAGATCGTGGCCGTCAATCTTCAGGAGGACCGCAGCTCCGTGCAGCGCTTTGTTGATGAATACGACTTGAGCTTTACCGTTCTCCTGGATACAACAGGCCGTGTCGGTGCCACCTACGGAGCGCGCAGCATCCCCACGACCTACATCGTGGATCGCGAGGGTTTTGTGCTGGCCGGCACGATCGGAACCAGGGAGTGGGATACGGAGGACTACTTCCGCTTTTTCGAACGGCTTCTGGGGCAGTGAGCCGGCGGTGTGTCGCGACGGCTCACTGTAGCGACGCCCCTGGCCGGCGGTGCGCCGACGCGGCACCCCTGGCCGGGCACCCCTGGCTGATGGCACGCGGGACTGGTGCCCTCGTTAATCTATCTGAGAATCTTCACACACACTGGAGTTGGTGCAGGCGTGACCTGCCCGGTGGGCGTCAGCCGGCCGCTGTCGGGATCGATCCTGAAGCAGACGATGTTGTCGCTGTCCTGATTGGCCGCGAACAGGAACGCGCCGCTCCGGTCGATCGTGAAGTTCCGGGGCGTCCTGCCTCCGGTTGACTGGTGGCCGATCAGGGCGAGCTTGCCGCTGGCGCCGTCTATACGGTACATGACGATGCTGTCGTGGCCCCGGTTGGATGCGTAGAGAAATTGGCCCCTTGGATCCACCAGGATATCCGCGCAGGTGCTGTTTCCCTGAAAAGATTGGGGAAGCGTGGATACCGTCTGGATCTCCTTCACGGTCCCCCTCTCACCATCATAGCCCAGATTCAGGATTGTCGAATCCAGCTCATTGATCAGGTAGGCAAAGCTGTTGTCCGGATGAATCACGAAGTGCCGCGGCCCGGCCCCGGGCTTGGTTTCCAAGTAACCCTGTTCGTGGGTTTCCAGCTTGCCGTGCTCTGAATCGAAGCGGTAGATCATCAGCTTGTCCAGGCCCAGGTCCGGGATGTAGGCGAAGCGATTCGAGGCATCCAGGGTAACCGAGTGGGCGTGGGGTCCGGTCTGACGCACCGGATCGACGCTCGAGCCCTGATGCTGGATGACCTCCGAGGCTTCCCTCAACCCGCCGTCCTCTCGAATGGGCAGAACGGCCACGCTCCCGCTGGCGAAGTTGGCCACCAGCGTGTATCTCCCGGTTCGGTCCACGGTGACATGGCAGGGATCGGTGCCGTGGGTCGCCACCATATTTATGTACTCCAGCCGCCCGGTGTCCGGATCCATCGAGAATGCGCTCAGGGTGCCGGTAGCCTCACCGTTGTAGCTCTTGAGCTCGTTTACGGCATACAGAAAGCGGTGGTTCTGGTGGAAGGCCAAATACGATGGATTCTTTATTTCCCCGGCCACGGAATGGGGGGAGAGCGCTCCGGTGTCGGGATCCATCCTGTAGATGTGGATCCCCTCACCCTTTCCTTCGAGGATCTGTCCGGTTCCAAAAAGAATGTCTTCCGTGTAGGTTCCCACGTATACCAAAAGTACGTTTTTATCCATAAAATCTTCTCCTCTTCACAGTGTGGTGATGATCGCCTCCCGGGTGAAGCGGGGGGCAAGGCGGGCCACGATCCAGTAGCTCACCAATCCGAGAGCGATGCTCAGCCCTACGACGTACAGCGGCTTGAAGGTCAAGAGTCCGGCTATCTGGACCACGATCAGCAGGATGAAAGGCAGTACGATTACACCTGCGGTTTGCTGGGCCTCCATGTAGGTTTTCGCCTTCAGGGATACGATCAGGGTTACTGAGAGCCCCAGCGCCGACACCGCGGGGGAGAGCAGCAGGATCGCCGGCAGCCAGATCCAGGATTGCAGGATCAACATACCCCGCGCTGTCCAGTAGATCAGGTTGAGGACCACGAAGTAGCCGGCAAAACCTCCCCAGCTGACCAAAACCGCGGGCACGAAGGCGCCCAGCAGCTTGGCAACCAGGAACTCCCGATTGGTCACCGGCGTGTAGAGCAGGGTTTCCAGGGTTTTCCTCTCCTTTTCACCCACTATCGAATCCGAGGCGATTACCGATGAGGCCATGATCGGTACCAGCATGAACAGGGGCAGGAATGTGAAGTTGAGAAAGATATACATGATCTGATCCGTGGGACCCGGCAGCGTGTCGGGAAGCGAATACATGGGGATGAGCCGTTCCACGTAGTCGACTCCGCTGATAAATACCGTGTCGAAGCGAAGGGCCATAAGCAGGATCGCCGCCGGCACGAGCACGCACAGCAGCAGGGGCACGATCACGATCGGCAGCAGAACCATCTTGGAACTGCTCACCGACCGGATGTCTTTGCCCATGATCGCCCGGACTCTATTCCAGTTCATCCTCACTCCTCCCTACTGTGCGAAAGTAAACATCCTCGAGGCTCGGCCGCAGGATTTGCACTTCCACGATCTTCTCACCCCTGCCCTGCTGTTCCCGAACGATCCGGTCAATCTCATCCTCCCTGGTGAACGAGTGTAGGGCCGTTGATCCCAGGGTGCGGATCCGCACCCGCTTGTCCTCCAGTGTATTCTCCAGCAGTTGCTGCTTGCTGCCCACCGCCTGGAGCCTGCCCTGCCGCAGCAGCGCAAAAACATCGCAGATGCGCTCGGCAAGCACGAGGTTGTGGGTGCACAGAAACACGCTGACCCCCTGCTCCCGAGCCAGGGTACGGATCAGGTCGGTAACCTGGCCGGCCGCCTCGGGGTCCAGTCCGGAGGTGGGTTCGTCGAGGAACAAGATCTCGGGGCGGTGGAGCAGGGTGCGGGCCAGATAGACCCGCTTCTTCATCCCCGTGGAGAAGCTTCCTAGTTTCGCCTCGCGTTTTTCCCAGAGGCGCATCCGTTCCAACAGCTCCCGAATCCGCGTCTCCGCATCCGTTGCGGACAGTCCGTACATTCGAGCGAAGAAGCGCAGGTTCTGCCGTACGCTCATGTGTTCGTACATCTTGGCTTCTTCGGCCAGAGTGGCGGTTCGGGAGCGGACCTCCTCGTCCCGGGAATCCCGACCCAGCACGGAGGAGCTTCCCCCGGAGGGAAGCAATGTCCCGTTGAGCAGGCGTATCGTGGTGGTTTTTCCAGCCCCGTTGGGGCCCAGGAACCCGAAGATCTGGCCCTGTTCGATCTGCAGGGTCAAATCTTCCACCGCGGTGATTCCGCCCGGAAATACCTTTGTCAGCCCGTCGGTTTGCACAGCTATCATGATTTTTGGTTGCAGACTTTCCTTTGGAGAACGGTCTTCAGTACTCGATGCCCTTGCGGGCCTGCACCCCGCTGTTGTAGTAGTGCTTGATCTCCCGCATCTCGGTAACCAGATCGGCCTGTTCGAACAGCGCTTCGGGGATCTTCCGCCCGGTCAGGACCAACTCCATGCTGTCCGGTTTACCCTGGACCAGCTCGCTGACTTCCTCCAGGGTGATCAGCCGGTAGTGCAGGGCGATACCGATCTCATCTAGGATCAGCAGATCGTGTTCGCCCTTGGCCGCGATTTCCCTGATTTCCTTCCACCCCTCCCGGGCCAGGCGGTGGTCCTCCTCTGTGGGCTCATCTTCGATGAAGCACTTACGTCCGTACTGTTTGAGTGTGATCTGCGGTGCAAAACGCCCTAGGGCCTCCAGCTCTCCGTAGTACATCCCCTTGACGAACTGAGCGATGAACACCTTCAAGCCCCGGCCGGCAGCTCTCAGGGACAGACCCAGAGCCGCTGTGGTTTTGCCCTTGCCATTTCCCGTGTAGATTTGTACGAGTCCCTGTTTCATTTCGAATGCGATTGTAGTCATCCGCCGCCGTCTCGTCTATTCCCCGGCGCGTGGAATCCCGAGCCTTTCCCGGACTATTGTTGTTCCTGCCGTCCCGATGCTTTGTTTGCATACGTTCCGGGGTGCAGTCCGATCGGGTACGCCCGGCGGAAAAAGGTGTCCCGATCCAAGACCAGGATCAGGATCGCCGCCGCGAAGTAGAGGGCTCCGGCAATCGATTTCGATACCTGGCTGATGTGGAAAGCCTCGCCGATGAAGTTGATCGCGAAGTGAAAGAGCACGGCGGAGAGCACGCTCCTGTTTGTATGGAAGTAGATCCAGTTCATGATCAGCGCCTGGGGGATCATGCTCGTGATATAGAACAGCAGAGGAACGGGTTGGCAGAGCAGGGCCTGCTGGTACGAGCCCGGAAGGAAGAACATGGGCAGATGCCAAAAGGGCCAGATCACGCCGAAGAGGATGCTGGTCCAGAAGCCGTTCATGCGGCTGCGCAGGCTGTCGATGCCGTAGCCCCGCCAGCCCAGCTCCTCGGGTAGGGGACCGTAGAGCAGGTGCAGGATCACGAACCCCAGAGGGGCGGCCAGCAGTCGGCTGTCCGGCTGCAGCTGGGAGAGGCTATCCCCGAAGGCCAGAGAGAGGAGCACGGACAGGCCCATGAGCAGGGGAACGAACAGCAGCGTAACACCCCACCAGAGGCCGGGAATCAGTGCGGGATTTACAGCCCGTCGCCAGAAGTCCCGGACCAGCTCACGATTTCCGGATGTGTAGATCATGATCAGAGCCGCAGGTACAGCGCTGATGCCGGCCACACCCATGAACAGCACGTTGAACTCAAACCACCCTCTGTTGATTGCGGTCACGGCCAGCCAAAGAGGGATCCAGGTGAGCAGGAAGTCGATCAGAAAAAACCTGAAGGGTCTGTAGAGTTGTTTCGCATTCATCTTTCGGATTCCTTTCCCAGCATCGTACGGTCCGATCGTACCATCCGGTGGGTTGATAGGGAACCGTAAATCTGCGGCTCACCCAATCTGTCTATCAATCACTGACTTGTAGAAAAAAATTTCCGTTTTAAAAAGACCGACCCACGGTACAGGTAATGGTGGGTAGGATCGGGATAAAACCGGGCCAGGGCGAGAGAAACCATCCGATGCCGGGCCGAGTGTGCTCCAGTGAGGACCAGCTGAGAACCGCGAAGGTCTGGTTCAGTCGCGTGTCGATATAGAATCTCCCGATGTCGAAGCGGTAGCCCGCGCTCAGATACGGCGCCGCGCTGAAAAAATGCACTTCCGTCTGCTTGTTGTAGAAATCCCAGACCTTGCAGAACATCCCCCCGTAGACATTGCGGTCGAAGGGAAACCAGCACAGCCCGCCGTGAATCTGGCTGAGAAAGGCGAGCTGATGCACGGACCCGAGGGCCAAACGCGCTTCCCAGGCGAGGCGCGGATTTCGCTGATATCCCACCGAAACGTTGAACCCGTACTCCAACCCGGCGGCAATGGGTACGTAGCGCTGCAGGTTGTCGGCCAACTGGAAGCTGAGGGGATAGGCCAGCGGATTGGTGCCCACCCTGAGGGTGGCATCCGGGTAGCCGGCTGCGGCCAGCGTGAACAGCACGATAACGGTGATTACGGCTCGCTTCATCAGTACACCCTCACCGCCGCGTATTCATAGCGCTCATCGCCTTCGCCTCCGGCGCGTATGGTTCCGGCCGGATCGGCGACGTAGCAGTTACCGGCGTAGTCGGTCTCCGCCTCCTGCCCGCAGCGGTTGGCGAAGATCTCCCAGGCGTTGAACTGCCGGCTCACCGCGTCGATGGTGAAGGCCGGCTCGAAAGAGGCCAGGCTGTGGATGATCAGGTCGACGCCTTGCTCGTTGATCTCGGTTGCCAGCCAGCAGTCGCTGACATCGGCGCAGATCAGCATGGCCGCGCGAATCCCGTTGATATCGGTGATGGTGAGGCTGAGCGGATCGGCGGCGCTTCGAACCGCCGGGGTGAATCCCCCCGCTTCATCGGTGTCGATCAAGTGTATCTTCCGGTGTTTTGCCTGCACTGTTCTGTCGGGAGCCAGCAGCACCTGGGTGTTGTACAGCTTGCCGCCGACCAGCTCCCCCATCCCGAAAACGATATAGATGTTGTGGTCGAACGCCTTCGTGGCAACGCGTACCAGGGCCGAATCGACAGGCGTAACGGGAACGGCATCCGGAGGATCCGGAATCGGTTCGGCAAGCGACAACTGGTAGCCCTGGGGATCCGCCGGATCGTAGTACCACCCCAGGATCGTCTCGCCGAACACGATCAGATCGATTTCCGGGTGATCGGTCACAATCAGATCGATCATCGTTTCCATGTTCGTCAGGTTGTCCGCCTTAACCTTCGAACAGCGCATGCACACCGCTGCTACCTGAAGGATTTTGGTCGCTCCGGAGTCGTCGTACACCAGAGGAGCGCCGGAGATGTCGTACAGGGACTGGATGATGGTGTCCTTGCTCCCGCAAGACACGAGCAGCGGGAGCAGCAGTAGAATAACAACGATTCTTTTCATTAAAGCTATCTTAGTGAGATAAGTTTTCTAAATCAAGCGATTGCCGAAGGAGACGGTTTCCTTCGGCAAAAAAGCCGCCCTCCCATGGCTCCCGGAAACATGAGCGATTATGGATTAGCGTTGAAAAACTCATTAATAAGTCAATATTTTTATTATATCATGAATTAATTTTCACAATATTGACAATAAACTCAAATAATACCATAATGTCCGGCGATGAAGATCGACCGGACCAATATCGGTATCATCAGACATCTGCGGGATGGGCGAAAGTCCTACAAGGAGATTTCCGAGGATCTCTCGATCACGGAAAACACCGTGCGTTCCCGGGTGCAGCAGATGACCCGGGAAGGGGTGCTGTCGATCACCGGCCTGATCGATGCCGAGAAGATACCGGGGCATCGGATGCTGCTGGTGGGGATCAAGCTGGACACGATGAACCTGGTCAAGAAGGGAGAGGAGTTCAGCCGCCTGAAGGGGGTGGTGTCGGTGGCCGTGGTTACCGGCCGCTATGACCTGATCCTCACGGTATTGCTGAGTGAGGATTTCGGTTTGCTGGAGTTCTACACCCAGGAGGTAGACAGGATCGAGGAGGTCGATTCCGCCGAGACCTTCGTCGTTTACAAAGGATATAATCTAGAGGTTCCCTATATCTTGTAACAGAGGATCTAACAAAGAGCAGGAGGAAAACCATGGAGATACCGAAAGACCTGAAATACGCCAAGACCCACGAGTGGGTGCGGGTAGAGGGGGACGTGGCCTATATCGGAATCAGCGATTACGCCCAGGAGGAGCTGGGGGATATCGTGTACGTGGAGTTGCCCGCTGTCGGCGACAACTACCACAAGGGCGAAGAGGCGGCCACCGTCGAATCGGTAAAGGCGGCCTCAGCCATCTATACCCCGGTTGCCGGCATCGTAAAAGAAACAAATGCCGAGTTGGAGGGCGCCCCCGAGTCGATCAATCACAAACCCTACCAGGCCTTCATCTTCGCTATTCAATTCTCCGATAATTCCGGACTGGACGAGCTTCTGGACGCGGAGAGCTACAAGAAGCACGTTGAGCAGGAGAAGTCCGGTCACTAGAGGACCCAAATCTATGATTGCATATCTTCCCCACACCGAAGAGGACATCAAAACCATGCTTGCAGCGGCGGGAATCACCGACATCGAACAGCTGTTTGCCGATATCCCCCGGGAACTTGTACTAACCAAGCCCATCGAGATTCCCGAGGGGCTCCCGGAGTTCGAAGTGTACAGGCGGATGCAGGCCCTGGCGGCGCGTAACCGTGTGGAGCCTGTCAGTTTTCTCGGCTGCGGCAGCTACCAGCACATCATCCCCTCCGCCGTCGCTCACATTCTCTCCCGCTCGGAGTTCTACACCTCCTACACCCCGTACCAGGCGGAAATGTCCCAGGGCATCCTACAGGGTATATTCGAATTCCAGACCATGATCTGCGAGTTGACCGGACTTCAGGTGGCCAATGCCTCCCTGTACGACGGGCATACGGCGGTTAGCGAGGCGGCTGTCCTGGCTCTGAACAGCGTGCGCCGCTCCGATACCATTCTTTATTCCAGCACCCTGCATCCGTTCACCCGGCAGGTGCTCAAGACCCACTTTTCCAACCTCCCGGTTCACCTGGAGGAGATCCCCGCAGAAGGCGGCGTAACCGACTGGGAGCAGCTCTTTAAGCGCCTGCGCCCCGGAGTGGCGGGGGTGGTGCTTCAAAGCCCCAACACCCTCGGCTACCTGGAGGATCTCAGCGGCCTGGCGGACAAAGTGCATGAGAACGGATCCCTGCTGATCGTCTCCGCTAATCCGCTTTCCCTGGGTTTGCTCAAGAGCCCCGGGGAGTGGGGAGCGGACATCGCGGTCGGGGATACTCAAGTCCTCGGGCTTCCTTCCTACTTCGGAGGCCCTTCGGTTGGCTATATCTCTGCCACAGAGCGGCTGTTGCGCAAGATGCCCGGACGCATTGCCGGTCAGTCCCTGGACCTGGAGGGTACCCGTGCCTTTCTGCTTACCCTGCAGGCCCGGGAGCAGCATATCAAGCGGGAGCGGGCCACCTCGAATATCTGCTCGAACCAGGCGCTGGCCGCCCTGGCTACAACGGTCTATCTGGCCTCCCTGGGAAGGCGGGGAATCCTGGAGGTGGCCGAACAGAATCTGCACAAGGCTCATTACCTTCACGAGCGCCTTCTCGACGAGACTCCAGCCGAATCACTGTACGATCAACAGTTTTTCAACGAGTTTCCCCTGGTGCTGCCGAAAAAAGCCGCGGAGGTACTGCCCCGGATGGAGGAGGCCGGGTTCTTCGCGGGTGTGGATCTCCACAGCCTGGATCCGGGGATTGCGGAGGGGGCGCTTCTGATCGCGGTTACCGAGCGGCGAACCCGGGAGGAGTTGGACCGGTACGTGGACGCAATGAAGGAGGTGCTCCGATGAGCGGGAAAACGAGCGGGAAAAACAACCCTCTGATCTTCGAACTTTCCAAGCCGGGGCGAAGAGGCTACCGATTGCCGGATCTGGATGTACCATCAGGAGAGCTTTCCTCCCTTCTGGAACCCGGGCTGCTCCGGAAGCGGGAGCCGCAGCTGCCGGAGGTGAGCGAAGTAGAGGTGATTCGCCACTACACTGCTTTGAGCCGCCGCAACTACGGTGTGGACCTGGGCTTCTATCCGCTGGGCTCCTGCACCATGAAGTACAACCCCAAGATCAATGAACAGGTGGCGGCCTTCGAAGCCTTCCAGCAGCTTCATCCCCTGCAGCCGGAAAGCGGTGCCCAGGGAACCCTGGCACTGATGCACGAACTGCTTCGGCAACTGAGTGAGATCACCGGGATGTCCTGGGGCACGCTTCAGCCCTTTGCCGGGGCCCACGGGGAGTTTACCGGCATGAAGCTGTTCAAGGCTTGTTTTCAGAAGCGCGGGGAGAGCGACCGTACCAAGGTTCTGGTTCCGGATTCGGCCCACGGCACCAACCCCGCATCCGCTCATCTAGCCGGTTTCGAGGTGGTTGAGGTCCACTCCGACAGTCGGGGCCTGGTTTCCCTGGACAGTATCAAGGAACATCTGGACGAAACACTGGCCGGAATCATGATGACCAATCCCAACACCCTGGGGTTGTTCGAAGAGGACATCCTGGAGATATCCAGGGCTATTCATGATGTCGGCGGGCTCCTGTACTACGACGGAGCCAACCTGAATGCCATCGTGGGCAAGGTTCGTCCCGGGGACATGGGCTTCGACGTGGTGCACCTCAACCTGCACAAGACCTTCTCCACACCCCACGGAGGGGGAGGCCCTGGAGCCGGGCCGGTGCTGGTCTCTGAAACCCTTCTGCCCTTCCTGCCCGTGCCGGATGTAGTGAAGAGGGAGGATGGATATCATCTGGAAAACAACAGACCGGATTCGATCGGCCGCCTGTCCGGATTTTACGGAAACGTAGCGGTGATGGTCCGGGCTTTTGCTTACCTGCTCACCATGGGCCGGGATGGCCTTGCCCGGGTGGGTGAGTTGGCCGTGTTGAACGCCAACTACCTCAAGGAGCGCCTGAAGGACAGTTACGATCTTCCCTATGACAGGCCCTGTAAGCATGAGTTCGTGCTCTCCGCCCGGGGGCTCAAAGAGAAGTTCGGGACTACGGCCCTGGATGTGGCCAAGCGGCTGCTGGACTTCGGGATTCACCCGCCCACCGTGTATTTCCCGCTGATCGTAGCGGAGGCGCTGATGATCGAGCCCACGGAGACCGAAAGCCTCGAGGTATTGGATCGATTTGTCGAGGTCATGAAGACGATCGCCCGGGAGGCCGCGGAGAGCCCGGAGACGCTCAAGCAGGCGCCCACATCGACTCCGGTTCGCCGCATCGATGAGGTGTTGGCCGCCCGAAAACCGATCGTACGCTGGCATGCAGAGGAACAATCATGAAACATACCCCCCTTTACGATAAACATCTGGGCCTGGGAGCCCGCATGGTCGAGTTCGCCGGCTGGGAGATGCCGGTCCAATATCCCACAGGGATCGTGGAGGAACATCTCCTGACGCGAAAAAGCGCCGGATTATTCGACATCTCCCACATGGGCCGTTTTCACCTGTCCGGCCGGGGCTGCCTGGCCTTTCTTCAGCATGTTCTGACCAACAACGCGGCGGCTCTGGAGCCGGGCAAGGCGCAGTACACCATGATTCCCAATCCCGAGGGCGGGGCGGTGGATGATGCCTATCTGTACTGTCTGGACACCCCGCAGGCGTCAAAAAGGCAGGATGATCTGGAGTATCTGCTCGTGGTGAATGCCGCTAACCGGGACAAAGACTGGGATCACCTGCAGTCCATAATACATGATTTTTCCGAGGTACAGTTGCAGGACCGAAGCGAGGAGCTGGCCATGCTCTCAATCCAGGGGCCGGAATCCCGCCGGATTCTGATCGATCTGTTCGGGGAAGCGGCGCTGCCGGAGCCGGGCCGCAACAACCTGCTCGGGATCTCCAGCGGAGGCACGGAGCTTACCATTGCCCGCACCGGCTACACCGGAGAGCCGTTGGGTTTCGAGCTTTTCGTGCCCGCCGAGAAGGCCGGGAAGATCTGGAACGACATGCTTGAGGCGGGATCGGTACCGGTCGGGCTCGGCGCCCGGGATACGCTACGTCTGGAGGCAGGTCTACCCCTGTACGGGCATGAACTGGGGATCGGGCCTGAGGAGCGGGAGATCCCGATCTTCTCCTGTCCCCTGGCCCGCTTCGCCGTGAGCCTCAGTACCTTGAAGGGCCGGTTTATCGGCAGAGAAGCGTTGGAGGCGCAGTTTTCCGCCTACAGGAGAATCTTCAAAAGGGATTACGCACATCTCAGCGCGCAGGAGGACACCCAGGCGCTGCCGCGGATGATCAGGCTTTTCGAGCTTCAGGAGAGAGGGATCGCCCGCCAGGGGGCCGAGGTTTTCATAGAGGATCGACGGGTCGGTTGGGTGACCAGCGGCACTATGGCTCCCTACTGGATCTTCGAAGGAGAGGGTCTGTGCAGTGTCCTGACCGATCGCAGCGACCGTAGGGCCATCGGTATGGCCCTGATCGACAGCGATATCGAGGATCAAACCGAGATCCGGATCGACGTGCGGGGAAAACGCCTGCAGGCGATCAGCGTACCCTACCTGCTGCGGGCTGAAGCTCCTCCCATGGCCCGGCCGGTTCTCTGGGCAACCGCGGCAAAGGAGCGCGCGGCCAAAGGCGTGGCTGAGCCCGTGGCTGGAATCCGTGAGAAGGCCCAGCCCTACCCGCAGAGGGTGCGGGAGCTGCTGGCCGGAAGCATCGAGAACACCCGCTGGCGGCAGCAGAACTGCGTCAACCTGATTCCATCGGAGATGACCCAATCTCCCATGGCCAGATTGCTGTCGGTCATGGATCCGGCCTTCCGCTACGGGGAGCACAGAAAGGTCAGGGCCTTCAACGATGCGGAGGTGTTCTACTACCAGGGCACCGGGTTCATCGATGAGGTGGAGCGCGCTCTTGTGGTGGAGATGCGCCGATTCCTGGGCTGCCTGGAGGTGGAAACCCGGGTGGTGAGCGGGCAGATGGCCAACATGGCATTGTTCAGCGCGCTGGTGGATTATCTGAACCGGGATGATCGCAAGAGCGAGCCCCGCAGGATCCGATCGATCATGAACAACCACATCATCAAGGGAGGCCATCTCAGCGCCCAGCCAATGGGTGCGCTCAGGGATTTCGTAGCCCGGGATCCGATAAGGGAAGCCCCCGGAGTGGTCAACTTTCCGGTTTGCGAGGATGATCCGTACCGCATCGATACGAAAGCACTGCCCGAGCTGATCGAAACGCACCGCCCGGAGCTGATCGTTCTGGGTAAGAGCATGATTCTGTACAGAGAACCGGTTCGGGAGATCCGGCGGATCCTGGACCAGCTGTCCCTGGACACGGTCCTGATGTACGATATGGCCCATGTGCTCGGTTTGGCCGGATCTCACTTCCAGGATCCCTTCGCCGATGGGGCCGACATTGTCACCGGTTCGACCCACAAGACTTTCTTCGGAACCCAGCGGGGGATCGTGGCAACGAATTGGGCGGAGCAGGATCCGGGCTACGATCTGTGGGAGACGATCCAGCGGCGTACCTTCCCGGGAAGCGTGAGCAACCATCATCTGGGAACCTTGCTGGGACTGCTGGTGGCCGCCTACGAGATGAACGCCTTCAAGGAGGAGTATCAGAAGGCGGTCGTCGCCAATGCCAAGAGTTTTGCCCGGGCCCTGAACGATGAAGGACTGACCGTTGCCGGGGATCCGGATGTGGATTATACCGAGACGCACCAGGTGGTGGTCGAGCTCGGTTACTGTCAGGGTGTGGAGGCGGCCCGTCTGTTAGAGGAGAACAACATCATCGTCAACTTCCAGGCCTCTCCCCGGGAGGAGGGATTCACCGCTTCCGGAGCGCTACGCATGGGAGTGTCCGAGATGACCCGCTTCGGTATGGGGCCGGAGCAGTTAAAAGTTCTGGCGGGATTGATTCGGGATGTGGTCCGGGATCGCCGATCCGTACAGGATCAGGTTGTTAAACTGCGCAGCGGTTTTCGCGAGCTGCGCTACTGCTTCTCCGACAAGGAGCTGGAACGGCAGGTTGAGGAGCTGCACAGTCTGATCTAGAGAGAGGTTGTGATGGCGGCGGCCAGCTGCTTCGCCCTCTGGAGAGGCTGGAAGGTCGTATCTTTTTCGATTTCTCCCTGTCCGGCAACACCCAGATAGGGGAAGCTGTCCAGCAGTGCCGGGCGCATCCCCAGAACTGTAGAGAAATCGTGGAGGTACTCCAAGATCCCCTGAGGATTCGAGTACTCGGTAACCCCGATCAGGCCGCAGGGTTTACCCAGCAGAGGAGATCTGCTGTCCCCCTCGCCTTGGGTCTCCTGGAAAAAGAAAATCGAGATAAGCCGCTCCGCAAAGGCCTGGAACTGTGCCGGCGGAGCCCGGAAGTACAGCGGAGCACCCAGAATCAGAACATCCGCCCGGATCATCTGCTCCAGCACAGCTGACAGATCGTCATCGATCGAACAACGGTAGGGATGTTTAATGCAGTAGGACGAACACACGACCCTGCAGGGGCTGATCTTCAGGTCCGTGGTGTAGAGGATCTGCGAGCTTGTCGATTGGTTTAGTGCTTCGATTTCGGTGATCACCCGTTCGACTAAAACCTTGGTGTTTCGGTTCTTGCGCATTGAGCCGACGATTCCCAATATCTTCATATGCGGGATCTCCTCTCTATTCAGTCCTTATACCACAACCGCGGAGCACAAGAGTGTCGTAAAGACCTGTTATGCGCTCTGCCCCCTTGTTCCTGAGAACCAACCTGGCTTCCTGCCCTCTGTTGTCTCATGATACTTCCTTCCGCCCGGCATTGGAACGAAGTATTTTGTACTAAGTCCGGGAGGCAAAACAGCAGATTGAGCAACTCCTGGCCCTGGCCGGGATCCCAGCCGGGGCGGCAGGGCTGGACCCGGCGGCTGCGGCGGCAGGCAGAGAGTCGCTGAGCATCGAGCTGGTTCTGGAGGAGAGAAAGGTCAAACAGAGAACGAAAGGGCCAATCGCCTGGTGATTGTCGCCCGCAAAGCGCAGCTCGAGCCCTCAGCTTTGATCCGCTTCCCTCGCTGCCGGCTGGATCATGGCCAGGGTTACCCCCGAGGGTTCATTGAAAAGGCAGATGTAGGAGCCGTTTCCGATATCAAAGGGAGCTTCAACTATGTGGCCGCCGGCTTCCTCTACCTGTTTTGCCTTGGCAAAGATATCCTCGACCTTGATATAGAAGGTGAGGAAGGGAAGCTTGGCCTTGCGGAGGGTAAAGACCCCGCCGCCGCGCAGGTCGTTGTGGGACTGATCCGCAGGGACCGTGAAGAAACCGGCGTCATTGTCGAAACGGATGTCCCACCCGAACACGCCTTTTAAAAAACTGACCGTGCTTTCCGCATCGTGAGATGCCAGTTCCCACCAGTAGATCGGATTGCTCTCCATTTTAACCTCCTCGGTCTATCCCTATGCTGTTAAGAAGGAGTGGCTATCACGAGTTAGCCGATCTCCGGGATCGGCACGGAACATTTCAATACAGCAGAGAAGAAACCGTGTTGAGAAACTCTTCGGCTCCGAAGGGCTTCAGAATCAACCCCGCACAGCCCGCCTGGCGCATCTCGAGATCATCCTCTGAGAGCGAACCGGCGCTGAGGATCACCACTGGAATGTCGTTGGTGGCGGGATCGGATTTGAGAACCCGGGTTGCCTCCAATCCGTTTATGCCGGGCAGTTGAAGATCCATCAGCACCAGGTCCGGACGTCGTTCCTGTATCAGCTCGAACGCCTGTTCGGCATCCCCCGCTTCCAGCACCCGGATCTTCCTCTTCGCCAGGATCGTCCGGATGAGCTTTCGATTCAGGGGCGCATCGTCCACCACCAGTACCGTCTTGTTGTCCAGCATTCCCCCTTCTTTCATCCCGCTTCGGCTGTACGCCAGGTCCTCAGCGTACCAGGTCTACCAGTTCGTCCACAACCTTCCGGTCGAGCTTTTGCTGGTCCACCTCTTCCCGCAGAATCCCGATTGCCTCTTCCTTGGACATCGCCTCGCGGTAGGGTCTATTGGTAACCAGGGCGTCGTAGATGTCCACCACACACATAATCCGAGCGGCCAAGGAAATCTCATCACCCTTCAGCCCGTCCGGATACGAGGAGCCGTCCAGTTTTTCGTGATGGTGGCGAACGACATCCAAGGCGATTCCTATAGTAGATTTCAAGGGCAGGCAGATTCGATATCCGATCTCCGGATGACTCTTCATTTCCTCCCACTCGTGAGGCTCCAGTTTTCCGGGTTTGTTGAGAATTTCCTCGGCGATGCCGATCTTTCCGACATCGTGAAGAATGCCTCCCAGCCGGAGCGCGAAGATTTCTTTTTCACTGAGGCTCAGTCGCTTCCCGAGGGCCACGGCCAGGTTTGCCACCCGTTGCGTGTGCCCCAGAGTGTAGTTGTCCTTGGCCTCAACCGCGCTGGCCAGGGAGAACAGGGCGTTCTCCACGCTGACCAGGTTTCTGTTCAGCTCTCGGACCCGAATCAGGGCTCGTGTCCTGGCAAGGAGCTCCTCCCGATTGGCTGGTTTGGAAATAAAATCATCCGCCCCTGCTTCGATCCCCCGCACTTTCGCCTGCAGGTCATCCAGGGCGGTGATCAGAATAATAGGTACGAAACGGGTGCTCTCCCGAGCCTTGACGCGCTTGCATATCTCGTAACCGTCCAAGCCGGGCATCATGATATCGAGTAACATCAGGTCCGCTTCGCTCTCGCCGAGCAGGGCCAGCGCTTCCTCTCCGCTGTAAGCCTTGAACACCTGGTAACGCTCGGGAAGCAGGTACCCTTCCAGGAGCTTGACGTTTCTGCGATCGTCATCCACGATGAGCACCCGCGGCTTATCCTCTCTCTGTTCTGCAATCGGACGGGCATAGTAGAACACGCGCCGGTTTTGCGTTTGCCCGGCTTGCTCCAGTGCGGACAGGGCTTTTTTGAGCAGGCCAGTTCTCTCCGGTGAGTCGACGGGGAAAGAGGCCATGCCGACGGAGAGGGCGAGCTCCGCGGGTAAGCGTCGTTCCGCAGCCCGGCGGATACGTTCCCCGGCAACATGGGCAACTTCCGCTGAAGTTTTCAGGAGCAGAACGGCGAAAAGATTGCCGTCGCAGCGGCAGGCCAGGTCCACATCCCGGATATTTGCCTGCAGCAATGCCCCAAGCTCCCGCAGGGCTTGTTTCTCGTCGGTGGGAGTATCCAGGCGCAGAAAGGCCACCGTAAAGGGCTCGCCGCTTCGTTCGGAGCGCAGGAACTCACGGTCCAGCTCGAGGAGGAACTGGTCTCTTTCGAATATTCCGGTAGCGTTGTCCCGATACCGTTGCCCCGGATTCCTCTCCATAATCCAATTCATATTTTCCTGCACTTACGATTCTCCTCCATCGGCTGTAGACACCGGCAGTTCCAGGATGAAGGATGTTCCTCTCTGTTTCTTGCCGCTCTGTGCCAGGATCCGACCACCCTGCAGTTCCACCAGACGTTTGGCCAGGGCCAAACCGCTGCCCCTGGCCAAATACGGGTGATCGGTGCTCGATTTTACCTGTTCGAAGGGTTTGAAGATACCCTCCAGGTCTACCGGAGAGATGTTTACATCGGAACAGGTTATCCGGATTTCCAGCAACTCGGGTCCGGACCCTCTTCTGCTATCGATGTGAACATCCAGATCGACACGGCCGCCGTCCGGAGTGAGGGCCACCGCCTTGCTTACCACATTTAGAAGTACCTGTTTGATCTTACGGACGTCCAGCAGCGTCGTTTCCGGCATGGTGCCCGTCTCCAGGTTTATGGTAATCCCGTGCTTGAGGGCCTTCTCCCTCAGTAGGGCCAGGGTTCCCTTCAGGATCTGTGGCAGATAGACGGGTTGCTGCTGGATTTCGAGTATCCCCGTATCGATTTTCGTGATTTCTACGATATCGTTGATCAGCTCCAGAAGGTGACGCCCACTGTCCAGGACGTCCTGAAGATACTCCGCCTGGGTCTCCGTCAAATCTCCGAACTGCCGGTTGGCAATCAACTCTGTAAAACCGATGATTTGATGCAGCGGAGTGCGCAGCTCGTGGCTCATGTTTGCCAGGAACTCGCTCTTGGCGTGGTTGGCCTCTTCGGCCAGAGATTTTGCTTCCAGAAGGTCCTGCTCTGCTCGAAACCGCTCGCTCGTATCCCGAAGCACCAGGATCTGGCTGATCGGTTGCTTCTGTCTAAACACCCAGGATCGGCGCAGGCTGTAGGTCCGCTGTTTCTCCGGGACACGCAGGACGGTCTCTCCCTCAGCGGCTTCGGGATCCTCCGGCAGCGGATTATCCCCGGTCTGTAGGTGGGGAATCAATTCCCCAAGCGGGCGTCCCTCCAGGGTCTTTCCGATGTGCCGGAAAATTTCCTTAGCCGCCGTGTTGGAGGCCACGATCTGTCCGGCGGGATCGGCCACCAGCACTCCGTCGCTCATATTATCTATCGCCGTCTCATAAGATATGGGGATGATGTTTCCGAACTGGTAGTAGAGGATGTTCCATGTGATGATCAAGCCGGTGATCAGAAAGCCGAAAGGGGTGAAATCGAATCCGTAGAGCAGTTTTGTATTGATTTCCAGCAGGTCGAGAAAGCTGCCGATCCAGGGAAAAATGATGCCGATAATCAGTACTCCCGTCTGCCTTCGTTCCGGCCACTTGGTGCGCAGAAAGATACGAAACAGCACTATCGTACCTATGAGCAGCAGCAGGTAGGTGTAGGCGAACGTGAAGAAGTACCAGGGCCCCCAGGAGCGGGACAGCACAACGAACGGTCCCGAGGCATCCAATTCATAGTGATGGGCGACGAGCTGGTGATAACGGTTTGTAGCCAGCAGCGCTATGGTGGCCAGAGGAGGGATACTAAGCGGCACCAGTATTTCGGTACGCAGCCAGCGCCCGTGCCCGGAATAGGTGGTGGAAAAGGCGAACCAGGTGACCGAGATAAATGCCCCGGCGGCAAACTGCAAGTTCTGAGCCAGGATCTTGGCCGCCAGCCGGGTCGTCGTCAACTCCATAGCGTAGCCGAACATCCACAGGCTCAGATCCAACAGCAGCAGACCGGCGTAGCGGCCGCGGACAGACGCTGCCCGCCATAGGAGGATTCCGCAGGTGAAGGTGACCGAACCGGCCAGAAGTATCGGTACGGTGTAAGGTGTAAACTGCCAGGCGTGTGCACTCATCAATCTAAAAGGCGATTATAGAACAAAAGGTTACGGATATGGTATCCCGCCGAAGGAAAAAGGAGGGGCGTGTATGCGTCAGCCGGTAGATGAATCGCGATGGGGATGAGCAAGCGAATAGCCTGCTGATTCCCTGTCGCCCAACCAATATGGCGGGTGCCATTTTTAAGATGGGAAAATTGGCCTTCCGGCTTCAATCGTGCTACACTGATCGAGCCCTTAAAGGAGATACGACATGGCAAAAAGCAAGCAAGTGGTTGAACATCTACTCGGCCTGGCCGGAATCACGGTGAACGGTAACAAACCCTATGACATGCAGGTTCACAACGAACAGCTTTACCGGCGGCTCATTACAGATGCCGCCCTGGGTTTGGGTGAATCCTACATGGACGGCTGGTGGGATACTCCGGCTGTGGATCAACTGATCGAACGGGTAACCGCGGCGGATCTGGAGCAGAAGGTCAAGGGAAGCTTGCGGCTGAAGCTGCAGGTTCTAAAATCCAAGCTCTTCAACTTTCAAAAACGCAGCCGCGCTTTTCAGGTGGGAGAACAGCACTACGATGTGGGCAATGACCTGTACCGGGCGATGCTCGACAGGAGAATGGCCTACACCTGCGGGTACTGGAAAAACTCACGTACCCTGGATGATGCCCAGGAGGCCAAGCTGGACCTGGTGTGTAAGAAAATAGGTCTGCAAAAAGGTATGAGCGTCCTGGAGCTGGGCTGTGGCTGGGGCAGCTTCGCCAAGTTCGCGGCTGAAAAATACGGCGCTCAGGTCACCGGGGTCACCGTATCAAAGGAACAGGTTGAGCTGGGCAAGGCGGAATGCAAGGGCTTGCCCGTAACGATCGAGCTGAAAGACTACCGGGAGGTATCTGGTCTTTACGACCGGGTCATTTCCATTGGAATCCTGGAACATGTGGGATACAAAAACTACCGTACCTACATGGAGATTGCCGACCGCTGCCTGAAGGAAGACGGTATCGCCTTTGTCCACACCATCGGAGGAAATATCAGCACAACCATGACGAATGCCTGGACGGACAAGTACATCTTCCCCAATGGAATGCTGCCTTCGATCGCCCAAATCGCGAGAGCCATGGAAGGTTTGTTCGTAATGGAGGACTGGCACAACTTCGGACCGGATTACGATAAAACACTGATCGCCTGGTACGACAATTTTGAAAAGGCCTGGCCCCGGCTGAAAGCAAATTATAATGACCGTTTCTACCGAATGTGGAAATACTACCTGTTGAGCAGTGCCGGGGGATTCCGTTCGAGATACCAGCAGCTATGGCAAATCGTGATGACAAAACCCGGCCGAGTCCAGCCGGAGTGCCGCATCAGCTAGACAGTTACTATTTGATTGCACGTGTCTGAAATGATCGAAACACAGGTTGTTATCGTCGGCGGCGGGCCGGCAGGCTCCACTTGTGCCTGGCAGCTGAACCGGAACGGAATCGACAGCATAATCGTGGACAAGAGCGAGTTCCCGCGCACAAAGCTCTGCGCCGGCTGGATCACCCCGAAGGTTTTGTCACTGCTGGAGATGAAAGACTATCCCCACTCATTGATCCGTTTCAACAGGCTCCACTACCGTTTCTTCAACCTCAGGGTTCCCGTAAGGACCGAACAGTACTCCATCCGCAGGTTTGAGTTCGATCACTGGCTGCTTCGCAGGGCCGGCGTTCCCGTGTACCGGCACGAGGTGTGCCGCATCGAACGGTCCGGGGGGACTTTTGTAATCGACAACAAGTTCCGCTGCACCTACCTGGTGGGTGCCGGGGGGACCTACTGCCCAGTATACCGCAGCTTTTTCAAAGAGCGATGCCCTCGGCTCCGCGAGGGCTTGATTACGACTCTGGAGCAGGAGTTTGAATATGAGTACCGGGACAACAACTGCTACCTGTGGTTTTTCGACCACAGGCTGCCCGGATATGCCTGGTATGTACCCAAGGGTGACGGCTATCTAAACGTCGGCATCGGCGGCAATCGAACCGCAATGAAATCCCGGGGGATGAACATAGGGCAGTATTGGAGTTTATTCATCCAGAAACTGGACAGACTGTCCCTGGTCGAAAACTACCCGTTTCGTCCCAGGGGGTACAACTACTACCTGAGGCAAAAACAGAGCACCCTTCAACTGGACCGCGTCTTTCTGGTCGGGGACGCGGCCGGACTGGCCACAAGGGACATGGGAGAGGGCATCGGCCCCGCGGTGCAGAGCGGTCTCAGAGCCGCCGAAGCCATCATCCGGGGCAGGGAGTACGGTATCGAGGCAATTCCTTCGTACAGTATCCCTGGTATTGTGAGCGCAAATTTTCACCCCAGGCGCGAGGGGATTCTCCTGTCGGGATGAACTGCTGTTAACGGACAAAGAGCGCAGCCAGGGGGATGTATACGCCGATCTTCACCAACGCGGCCAGCAGGATGTAGACCCACGGCCGAGCCTCCTCCATCTTGGCCAGGCCCACGGCGATCAGAGCGATTTCCCATAGTGAGATCAGAGAGTGGATCATGGGCGTGAGGCCGCGGCCGTAGATGTCGAAGGCGATCGAAAGCCAATCCACCAGCCAGGTTACCGGCATGGGAATCAGCAGGCCGAAGGCTATACAATTGAGAATCCAATCGAAGTCGCTCTGTTTGCCCATTCCCCGAAGGATCAGGTGGACCAGCGCGCCGGCCAGCAGCCAGCAGGCAAGTCCGAACAGGGGCAGAAAGAAGATCTGCGCGCTGTAGTACTGTTCGGTGGGCAGGAAGGTCAGGGAGGAGGGGTAGAAGGGCATCCGGTTGAGGATCCGGAGGGCCAGAATCGAGGTCAGAGCGGTGATCCCGAAGCGCAGCAGGATCGCCCACAATCCCCAGTAAGGCGCGGGTTTGGGCTGAAGCCTCTTGAAAGCCCGAACGGGGTTGTACAGTCCCTGCATCCAAATACGTAGAAAGCTCATAATAACTGTGCTCGAAATCCAGTATAGATCAGACTTCGATTCGGTCAAGGGGAGCGATGGTTGGATTGTTCGCTACGTCGAACGGAGGAGGTTCTTCGCATTTCCGGCAACCCAGGCCTCCAGCCCCTCCTCCGGGCCTTGACCAGAAGAAGGCATGGAGACAATGATCAGTTCATGAAGAAATTCGCTATCTGTAATGAGCTGTTCGGCGATATGGCTTTCGCCGACTCCTGTGCGCTGCTCGGGCGCTACGGATACCACGGAGTGGAGATCGCTCCGTTTACCCTGTTCGCCGACCCCGGGCGCTTCACCTCGGCCCAGGTTGCCGAAATTCGCCGCACCCTTGAGGACCACAACCTGGAGTTTACGGGCCTGCATTGGCTGTTCCTCAAACCAGAGGGGCTTCACATCACCACCCCGGATGAGAGGGTTCGCCGCAGGTCCTGGGATCATCTGAAGCGTCTGGTCGATCTGGCCGGCCAGCTGGGCGGGGGGGTTCTGGTGCTTGGTTCCCCGAAGCAGAGGAACAGCCAGGGTATCAGCCGGGAACAGGCGGAGGTCAACCTCGCGGAGGGCCTTGGTTCGCTGGCGGAGTTCACTGTCCAGAGGAACTGTACGATTCTCCTGGAATCTCTCTCTCCCGATCAGACCGACGTCATCAACTCCATGGCGGAAGCCGAACAGTCGATCGCACGGATCGGGCATCCGGGAATCCAGGGTATTTTCGATTTTCACAACTGTTCGAATGAGACGGATAGCTGGGAACAACTGATCGAAGATCATTTCCCGATCATCCGGCACGTGCATCTCAACGAGGTCAACGGCAGCTACCCCGGTACGGGAAGCTCCGACTTCGTGCCCGCTTTCAAGAAACTGGCGCGGAAGGGATATGACGGCTGGATTTCCCTGGAGATCTTTCATCTTCCCGAGGATCCAGTCAAGGTTCTAAGGGAAACGAAGGAGTTTCTCGATCGCATGGAGGAGTTGCTGTCTTAGATGAGCTCCTTGAAAATTTGCGATCTGAAGATCTTCGATCCGAAGATCTTCGATCTTCACTGCGACAGCGCCCAGCTGTGGCAGGCCGGCTCCTCTCTGGAGGACACTTCCCTGCAGGTAAGCCTTCCTCACCTGATCGAGGCGGGGGTTCGACTTCAGGTGTTTGCCGCCTACGTTCCGGCTTCCGTACCCTTCGGTCAACGTTTCTCCTTCGCCTGCGGCACGATCGACCGGATAAAAGAGGAGCTGCAGAGCCACGCGGAAGCGATCGTTCACTGCCGCAACAGCCGAGAGGTCGCCGCGGCCATGGAGCGGGGACAGATCGCCGCTGTCCTGGCCGTGGAAAACGGGGATGCCATCGAAGAGGATCTCGGCAAGCTCCAGCAGCTGTACCAGATGGGGGTCCGGCTCATGACCCTCATCCATACCCGCAGCAACGATTGGGTGATCTCCTCAAAGGACAACAAACCGGCCTTCCCCGGACTCTCGCGTTTCGGGGAAGAGGTTGTAGAGACGATGAATGGCTTGGGAATGATCATCGATGTCTCCCACGCTCACGACCGGGCCGTGGAGAGAGTCCTGGAACGAAGCAGTGCGCCGATCGTGGCTTCCCATTCCTGCATGTACGCTCTCTGTCCCATACCCCGAAATATCAAGGATGAGCTGATCCGTGGCATCGCCGCCGGTGGAGGTGTGGTGGGAATCAACTTCTGTCCGGCTTTTCTGGACCACGGTTACAGCAAGCGCGCCCAAAAGCGCTGCCGGGCCGTGTTCGCCGAGCTCGATCGCCGGACCGAGGCCGCCGGAGCCGACCCGGTCGAACTGGGCAGGACCTGGAGGGCTTTCACCCGGGACTACAGGGAAATGATGAGTTCCGAGAAGGTACCCCTGGAAAAGCTTCTGGAGAACATCGACTACCTGGTGGATCTGGCCGGAGAGGAGACGGCCGCCTTCGGCTCGGATTTTGACGGAATTTCGGACACTCCTGCAGGGCTGGAGGATTGCCGGGGATTCAAGCACATTCTCCAGGGCTTACGGGACCGCGGGTATCCAAGCGATAAGTTAGAGAAGATCTGCTGGTCGAATTTTCTGCGGGTTCTCAGGAACGTCTGCGGCTAAAGTCCGGGAGCGCTTCAAGACTCCAATCGTATTACCTTCCGAGGCTATTCCCGGTCCGGGAGGAGTCCGGTTTGAGCATTAGAGAGCTCCGCATACAAACCGGGCTGTCCGATCAACTCGCTATGCGTACCCCGCTGTACGACTCCGGCCTCGGTGAGTACGACGATTTCATCGGCACCCCGGATCGTGGACAGCCGGTGGGCGATGATCAGGGTAGTCCGGCCTGAAATCAGCTGTTCCAACGCCGCATGAATGATCATTTCGGTGTGGGTGTCCAGGGAGCTGGTGGCTTCATCCAGGATCAAGATGCGCGGATCTTTGAGGAAAGCCCGGGCTATAGAGATACGCTGTTTCTGTCCCCCCGACAGTTTGATCCCCTTTTCGCCGATGTGGGTGTCGTATCCGGCGGGAAGCTCGAGGATGAAAGAATGGGCTCCGGCCTGCCGGGCCGCCTGCTCGACCTGGTGCTCTTTCGCTCCGGGTCTGCCATAAGCGATGTTGTCCCGGATCGTACCGGTGAACAGAAATACGTCCTGCTGTACGATGCCGATGGCCTCCCTCAGGCTGTGGAGGCTCACCGTGCTCACATCTGTTCCGTCGATGAGCACCCGTCCCTCTTCGGGTTCGTAGAAACGGGGAATCAGGTGGCAGAAGGTGGTCTTGCCGGCACCTGAAGGCCCCACCAGAGCCACGACGCTACCGGGTTGGATCGTGAGGTTGAGGTTTCGCAGCACGTGGCGGTGCCTGTCGTAGCTGAAGGTCACGCCCTGGAATTCGATGCCCCCGGAGGAGACCACCAGTTTTACCGCATCCGGGGTGTCCCGGACGTCCGGCTGCTCGTCCATGATCTCGAAGAAACGCCGCAGGCCCGCACCCATGCGCTGTACCATCTCCACGGTCCGGGAAAGGCGCTCGATCGGCTCCAGGTAGATCCCCACGTAGAAAATGAAGGCTACCAGGGTACCCAAGCTCATGCCGCCGGAGATCACGAACAGCCCCCCGGCCACGATGATGACCAGCCGGGATACATCTCTCATCAGATATACGCCGCCGTAGAAGCTACCCAGGATCCAGAGAACCGATCGCCAGGAACGGTAGTAGGTCCGGTTCAGGGCGTCGAAGTTTTCCCGCTCCTGCTTCTCCCGGGTGAAGGACTGCATGACCCGGATTCCGGAGATGATATTCTCCACCTTGGCGTTGATCTCGGCGATGGAGTCGTTGATCCCCTCGAAGCCCCGGCGGATCCTACCCCCCAACAGTCCCGAATAGGCAGCCATGATAGGAATGGGAATCGAACAGATCAGGGCCAGCTTCCAGTTCAGTGCGAACAGCACACCGTAGGATCCCAGAATCATGGTGACCGCCAGGAAGATATCCTCCGGTGCGTGATTCACAGCGTCGGTGACTCTGCCGATGTCGTTGATCATCCGGGACATCAGTTCCCCGGTCTTGCGGTTGTCGAAGAAGCGGAAGGACAGGGTCTGGAGGTGGTAGAACAGGTCCCGGCGCATGTCCTTCTCCATCTTGACGGCCATCAGATGTCCTGCGTAGAGGGTGTAGAAGTTGCACCCGAACTTGGCCAGCATCATCAGGGTGATCAACAGGCCGAGCTGCAGGATGCCTCGAAGATCTCCAGAGGGAATAAGTGAGTCCACCATGATCTTAAGCAGATACGGCACGGCGATGGTCAGGGTCGCCACCAGAGCCACGGCGATCATATCGCTGGCCAACAGCGGCCAGTACGGCTTGTAGTACACCAGTACCCGGCGAAGCAGAGTTCTCGTCGGTAGGGGAGAAGCGCCGATCATGGAATCTGGGTAAGCTCGGTCAGGACCTGGGCGGAAGATTTGGGGTGGAGGAAGGCGATCCGGCTTCCGTGCGCCCCGCCGCGGGGCTCATCATCAATCATCCGGATCTGCTTGTTTTTCAGCGCGGCGATCTGAGCATCGATATCATCGACCTGATAGGAGATGTGATGCATCCCCTCTCCCCGTTTCTCGATGAAGGCCGATATAGGACTGTCCGGATCTGTCGGCTCCAGCAGCTCGATCTGCACTTCCCCGACGCCGAACACGGCCAGGCGGACCTTCTGGTCCTCCACCACCTCGGTTCCTCGATACTCGAGATTGAGCACATCCCGGTAGAAGGGGATATGTTCCTGTAGAGAACGAACCGCTATGGCGATGTGGTTTATCTTTTCAATCACCTGCTCTCTCCTTCATGAAGTTACTGATTTGTGCATTGACCAGTGCGTAGGGGCGAGCATCCCGCCGGTACAGACGGTCGGTCCATTCGGGCAGCTGTTTGGAGACCTCGATGTGCACATCCATCAGCTGGTGAACCTTGCGGTTCAAAATCCCCAGCAATTCCCTCTCCAGGCGGAAGTGCCGTTTTTCCGCCAGTTTTCCGGAGCTCTCGATCGTCTCTGCGTAGTTGTCGATTGCCACCTCCAGCTGCTCGATACCGTCCTCACCAACCGCGCGTGCTGCGCCGCCTGCGCAGGTCATCAGAACCGGGTTCGAGACATCGTCCGGACCGGCTCCGGCGTTGGAGCTTTTGAACCCCAGCACATACTGTACCTCTGCGAGCAGCTTGTCCGCCCCCGGAAGATCCTTCTTGTTGATGATGAAGATATCGCCGATCTCCATGATCCCCGCCTTCATGGCCTGGATCTCATCCCCCGCACCAGGCATCAGGACCAGCAGCACGATATCGGAGAGCTCCACGATTTTGATTTCGGTCTGCCCGACCCCGATCGTCTCGATGAAGATCGACTGGTAGCCGGCGGCGTCCAGCACTCTGATCACATCCCCGGTTGCGGCGGCTGTTCCTCCCAGATAACCCCGGGAGGCCATCGAACGGATAAAAACCCCGGCGTCAGTGGCGTGGGTCTGCATGCGCAGGCGATCGCCCAGGATCGCTCCTCCGGAAAAAGGAGAGCTGGGATCCACGGCGATGACCGCCACCTTGCGCCCCCGCCGTCTTTCCAGGGTGATCAGCCGGTCGACCAGGCTGCTCTTTCCGGCGCCGGGACTGCCGGTTATTCCCAGGATTCGGGCTCGACCGGTATACGGGTACAGATCATCCACCAAGCCTTCCGCTTCCGGTTCCAGGTCTTCGATCAGGGAGATGGTCCGGGCGATTGCCCGGGGGTTTCCCCGGCGGACCTCCGTGACAAGATCCATGGCTTTCAGGAGCTCTCCCGGGCCGACTCCAGAAACTCGACGATCTGTTTCGTGGTTGTGCCCGGTCCGAAGATAGCCGCCACCCCTTTTCCTTTGAGCGAGGGGATATCTTCCTCCGGGATGATGCCTCCGCCGAACACGACGATATCCTCGGCTCCGTTTTCCGCAAGCAGATCCACCACCCGGGGGAACAGCTCGTTGTGGGCGCCGGACAGCAGGCTCAGGCCCACAAAATCCACGTCCTCCTGAATCGCCGTATGCACGATCGCCTCGGGGGTCTGACGGATCCCCGTGTAGATGACCTCATACCCCTCGTCCCGCAGGGCCCGGGCTATGAACTTCGCGCCCCTGTCGTGACCGTCCAATCCGGGTTTTGCAATGAGAATCCTCGTCTTTTTTGCAGCCATCCTCATCTCCTTACAGCACGATCGTTTCTCTGTGCTCGCCGAACTGCTCCCGCAGTATCCGGCAAATCTCTCCCAGGGTGGCGTACTCCTTCACCGCCTCCAGGATCAGCGGCAGCAGGTTGACATCCCTCTGTTTTGCCCCCTCCCGCAGTTGTTTCAGCGTTTTCTCGACCCGGGAGGCGTTCCGGCTCGCCCTTACCCGAGAGAGCTTTTCGACCTGGAGATTGCGGACCGCCGGATTCACCCGCAGAAGGTTCTGCGGCTTTCGCTCCTCCGTCTGGAATTTGTTGAGTCCCACGACGATCCGCTCGCCTTTTTCGATATCCTTCTGGGTGCGGAAGGCGGATTCCTGGATCTGTTTTTGAACGTAACCTTTCAGAATCGAGGGGATCATCCCGCCCAGCGCTTCGATCCGGTCGATGTACTGCCACACCTCCAGTTCGATCCGATCGGTAAGCGCCTCCAGATAGAAGGAGCCGGCCAGGGGATCCACTGTCGAAGTGACCCCGGATTCGAAGGCCAGGATCTGCTGGGTGCGCAGGGAAAGGCGTACAGACTCCTCCGCCGGCAGAGCCAGAGCCTCTTCCCGGCTGTTGGTGTGCAGGCTCTGGGTTCCTCCCAGCACGGCGCTCAGGGCCTGAATCGCCACCCGGACGATGTTGTTGTCCGGCTGTTGGGCGGTCAGGGTCGAGCCCCCGGTTTGGGTGTGGAAGCGCAGCATCATGGATTTCGGCTTGGCTGCCTGAAAGCGCTCCTTCATGATCCGAGCCCATATGCGGCGGGCCGCCCGGAACTTGGCAACCTCCTCCAACAGGTCGTTGTGGGCGTTGAAAAAGAAAGACAGACGCCCTGCAAAATCATCCACGTCGAGGCCTGCGGCCACCGCGGCGCGGACGTACTCGATGCCGTTGGCCAGGGTAAAGGCGATCTCCTGAGCTGCGTCGCTGCCGGCTTCCCGGATGTGATACCCGGAGATGCTGATCGTGTTCCAAAGGGGCACCTCCCGGCTGCAGTAGGCGAACACGTCGGTAATCAGACGCATCGACGGCTCCGGGGGAAAGATGTAGGTTCCCCGGGCCACGTACTCTTTCAGGATGTCATTCTGGATCGTTCCCCGCAGCTTCTCCTTGCCTACACCCTGTTTCTCCGCCACGGCGATGTACATGGCCAGGAGGATGGCCGCCGGGGCGTTGATGGTCATGGAGGTCGAGATCTTGTCCAGGGGTATGCTATCGAACAGAATCTCAACGTCCTGCAACGTGTCGATGGCCACCCCGACCTTCCCCACCTCCCCTTCGGCCTGAGGATCATCGGAATCGTAGCCTATCTGGGTGGGCAGGTCGAAGGCGACCGAGAGCCCGGTTTGTCCCTGCTCCAGCAGGTAGCGGTACCGTTTGTTCGATTCCTCGGCGGTACCGAATCCGGCGTATTGGCGCATGGTCCACAGGCGGCCCCGGTACATGGTGGGTTGAACCCCCCGAGTGTACGGGTACTGGCCGGGGAAGCCCAGTTTTTCCAGATACTCCGCTTCCGAATAGCCGTCCGGAAGGTACAGCCGATCCACCGGTTTGTCCGATCCGGTAACGAATTCACTCCTTCGTTCCGGATGACGGCCGAGCAGCGGCTCGACAGTGCTGCGTTCCCACTCTTCTTTCTGTTTTTCGAATTTCTCCGCCATGTTCTATTTTTCCCCCGGTTGGTTTGCCGAGACTTGAGATTCAGTACTCCAGGTTCTCTCCGACAGGCAGTACCTGAGCTTTTTGTCCCTTGGCCTGCACCCGTTTCACGAACTCCTGCGGGTCCACATCGATGAGCTCGAAGGTTTTGAAGTGCATGGGCAGATACAGCCCGGCCTGCAGGAACTCAGCCGCCATTACGGCATCTTCGATTCCCATTGTGAAATTGTCCCCGATAGGCAGAACAGCCAGGTCGATCTTGTTCATCTGCCCGATCAGCTTCATATCGTAAAACAGTCCCGTGTCCCCGGGATGGTAGAAGGTTTTCTCGTCCATGGTGACGAGAAAACCGCAGGGATTTCCCGTGTAGGTTCCGTCCGGTGCGATCGAACCGTGATGCGCAATTGTCAGTTTGACCCTGCCGAAGGGGAACTGATGAGCGCCGCCGATGTGCATCGGGTGGACCTGGGCTCCTTTGCCGGAGCAGTAGATGGCCAGCTCATTCGGGGCCACGATGGTGGCATTGTTGGCCTTGGCGATCTCGATTCCGTCTCCCAAATGGTCCCCGTGACCATGGGTCAGCAGGACGTAGTCGACCTTTATTTCTTCAGGCTTTGCCGTGGCCAGAGGATTGCCGGACAAGAAGGGATCGATTATGATTCGCGCCTCTGACCCCTCTACCATGAAGGCCGCGTGTCCCAAGTAGGTTAATCGGGGCATGGATTACTCCTTTCCGTCAGTCATCGTCAGATCACAATTATCGATTACATTCAAAAAGAAGATTGTGATGTCCTTCGTAATGATAAGCGCGATTGACTTTCAAGCTCAAGGGCACAGCGGTAGTGAAGAGAATCCTTGATCGTCCAAATGCTGCGGCATCTTCTCTGAAACTCCCGGCAGGAGTGAACAGCGCGTTGGCTAAGTGATGGAGACCGCCCCGAGAATGGAATTGTATTTGATGGCGTTGCTGTCGGACCGGGAGCTCATAACCACTGGTACTTTGGCGCCTATGGTTATTGCAGCGATTTTTGCGTTGGCGAGATAGGCCAGGGTTTTGTAGAAGATATTGGCCGCTTCGATATCCGGCATGAGTAAAGCATCCGCATCTCCCCCTACATCTGTGTGAATCCCTTTGGTCTGGCATGATTTGCGTGAAAGGGAGTTGTCCAGCGCAAGGGGCCCGTCTACCAGGCAGCCGGAAATTTGGCCCCGGTCGGCCATCTTGCTCAACAGGGCGGCATCCACGGTTACCGGCATGGAGAGGTGATTGACCTTTTCCACGGCTGCGATCACCGCCACTTTGGGTTTTTCTATGCCCAATTTATGAGCTACGTACACCATGTTTTCAATGATCGCTGCTTTGGTTTTCAGATCCGGGGCGATATTTATTCCCGGATCGGACATGATGAGTAGTTTCGGGTACCTGTCGACCTGGATAATCGATACGTGGGACAGTACACCGGGACCACGAAGCCGGTTTTGGCGATTCAGAATCGCCCGCATGATCACAGCCGTCGGGGTTCGCCCCTTCATCAAGACCTCCGCCTCCCCTTCCCGTACCAATTCCACCGCCTTGGCAGCGCACTGCTGCTCTCCGTCTGCGGACTCGATGCGATAGGGTGAGAGGTCCAGTCCCTCCTGCTCCGCAATCTCAGCGATGGCCTGCGGATTGCCAACCAGGATCGGTTCGACAATGCCCTCTCCGGCTGCCGTCACCGCAGCCTTGAGTGCATCCGCCTCCTCGGCCATGGCCAGGGCCAATTTCCGTAGGGGTTTGGATTTTGCCATCTGTTCGAGCTGTTCAAAGTTACGAATTATTTCCATTTCGAGTTTAACGATACTACCGCTTTGCAAGTACCGTCAACAACACCGCTATTGACCCATAGCCGGGATCAATGATAGGAGAGCGGAGACCGAGTTCAGATAAAGATCTGGAAGGAAGATGATAACCGCAAAAGGAAAACGTCTGGAATGGCATCCGGGACTCACGGTGCGGGATGTTCTGGATACCCTTGGTTACAGTTTTCCTTCTCTTCTGGTGCGGGTGAACGGCACGATTGTCCGTCGCAAGAGCTGGGAAAGTACGGTTGTTCCGGATGAGGCGGATGTAGAGGTCCGTCCGATCGTGGCCGGAGGCTGAAACCGCGGGGTGTCGGAAGTCCGTGTCAAATCAGCTATCTTGCTTCCAGCAGCTGATCCAGAAAGCGGGCGATCGCCACTGAACCGTTTTGTATCGTGATATCCTTGTAGGCACGCCTGCACTCCTGTAGACCGTAGCCCCCCAAAAACCAGTCCACGATCTGGCATAACTTTCGGGGCATGTTGCCCGCGTAGTAGCCCAGGCGATTGTCCACAACGAATTTGATGTTCGGGTTCTCGCTGAGCTGAGCGCTCTCGAAGAAAATAATCGGTTTTTTCATCGACAGCACTTCCCAGGTGGTTGCTGGTCCGGGTTTGATGAAACAGAAATCAGAGGCGTAGATCAGTTCGTTGATGCGATCCAGGAATCCCAGAGCGACGACCTTTGTATTCTGATCCCGGGAACCGAAATTCCGTTCCAGTTGCCGGAGCAGCTGTTCGTTCTTTCCCGCTACGGCAATCACGTTGAGAGCGAAGTCTTTCTTCACCAGGGCTTCGATCATCTTGTAGATCGATCCGATCCCTTCGCCGCCCAGGGTTATCAGAAGGGTTTTCCTGTCCTCCTCCAGTCCGAGAGAACCGAGTATCTCCTCCCTGGTTCGGGGAATATCGAAAAAGCTGCTGCGAACCGGGTAGGAGAATGTGTGCAGTTTTTCCCGGGGGAACTTTTTCTTGAGCAGTTTTTTTTCGGCCTGCTCGGAGGCGACGATGTAGTGATCGACGTTTTTCAGATACCAATAGGAATCGAAGTTGAAGATCTCGGTGAGATAGTTGATGAGGATCGGTCCGATCTCGTAGGTTTTCCGGATATGGGCTATGGACATCGTGTTGAAGTAGTGGGTGGAGAAGACCATATCGGGTTTTTCATTGTAGAGGTAGCGCATGACGTACTTTGCGATCCGGTCGAGAAACAGTTTGTAGATCTGGATATTCACCGGGCCGGTGATGAAATCGAAGGTTTGGATGCTCTTCGTCAGCTCTGGGTGTTTCAGCAGGTACTTCCACAACTTTTTATGGACATCATCCAGATCCGTACACCCCAGATCCTTCATGAAATCGAGGACCTTGATCTGGTATTTGCCCGGAAACAGTTCCTCTAAAGCCTCTACCACCGCCAGGGCTGGCGTTTTGTGACCGCCCCCGGCCTCGATCATTGCGAAATGAATTTTCTTGCCCGCCACGTTCTCTCCGTTGAAGTTTCTTCTGTACAGCGCTGTCCAGCTAAAAATTATTATAAGCTGATCAGGTTTCTTTTCAACGGTAAAACCAGCTATATTGAAGCCACAGGACGATTATGAAGGCAAAGGGAATGATGGTAACCGATCTGGACGGAACCCTCTTCCAGAAGGACCATCGCATCAGCGCACGCAACTACCGGACTCTGTTGGATTTGGGAGAGCAGGGGATCGTCCGGGTGATCGCCACGGGACGTCATCTGTATTCCGCCCACAAGGTATTGGCCCCTGATTTTCCGATCGATTTTCTTGTCTTTTCCTCCGGTGCGGGCATCCTGGCCTGGCCGGAACAGAAACTTCTGTTCAGCGCTTCGATGAACCGCGAGGAGGTATCCCTGGCCTTTACCTCCCTGTCCCGGCATTCTTTGGACTTCATGGTTCATCGGCCCATACCGGACAACCATCATTTCCTGTACTTCTCATCCGGGCAGTTGAATCCGGATTTTGAGGCACGCTGCAAGCTGTATCAGGATTTTGCCACCCCCGGACGGGCCCAACAGATACCACCCGGAGAAGCCTGCCAGCTGGTGGCCATCGAACCGCAATTTCGCAGTGTTTCCTGCTACTCGGAGATTCGCGAGGAGCTGGATCGTATGACAGTGGTGCGTACCACCTCACCGTTGGACGGCCGATCCTGCTGGATCGAGATCTTCTCCAAAGACGTTTCCAAAGCATTGGCTGCTATGCGAATCGCCAGGGATCTGCGGATCCGGGAAGAGACGGTGATGGCCGTCGGCAATGACTACAATGACTTGGATCTGCTGCGGTGGGCGGCGCGGAGTTTCGTCGTGAATGGTGCGCCCGAGGAGCTTCTTGGCCTATTTCCAACGGTACACTCGGCAGATGAATCCGATTTCAGCGTAGCCGTCGATCGATGGCAGGAGGAAACGCATCTATAACCAGACCGGTTCAAGAGGCGCCCGGTTCAATCGCTTGTGCTAATTGCGGCCTTGTAGAGCTTGCGGATATCCCCCAGTATCCGCAGATATTCCCCGCTCCTGTAATCCGGATAGGTCCACTCCAGAGGCCTGTAGCCGCCTTTTTCGTACATCAGCGTTACCTCGGCGAACACGCCATCGGCGAGGGGAATCCGATGGGATCCGTCTTTGCTGGTTGCCAGGACGAAGCGGCTGAGGTTGAGCAATCCTGGATCGATATTCACCTTTCGTCTGTCCGATTCGCTAAAGCGGCGCTCCAATAGGTTCGTCTCGCCTTTGATTTGAGCCAGGGTACCGGGGTCCACGAGCCGGCGAAAGCAGACGAAGAAACGGGTGATAGGCGTTCCCATCTCCTCGTCGTAGTAGTTGGTGTAGGAGAAGGGCAGATCGATGCTGGTGTAATCCGCCGGACCGTAGCGGGTCTGTAGCTCTTCGAGCAGGGATGGACGCATCTGCTCTCGGGAAAAAAGAATCGGCATCACCAGTTTTTCCGGCCTGAACGGGGTGATGTGTCCCATGCCGCTATCTCCTCCTTTCCCAAAGAGCTTGTCCACGTACAGATCTATACTCTATACTCCTGTATATGTCAGAATCCGAAGGCTTTCAAGCGCAATTGGAGGCGGCGATTGAAGCAAAACGCCGGTTCCTGGATGAGAATACTCTTCCCCAACTGAGAGAGAGCTTTCGGATTTTTCAGACACTTTTCGAAAATCTGTACAATATTCTGCTGCGCAAGGCTCTGATTCAGGAGGATCCCTACAAGTACGAGCAGAAAATTACAGAAATTATAGTGCCTCCCAAGGGTGATATCTTGGATATCGAGAAGAGCGATAAACTCGGTCAACGGCTCAGTGCCTTTCATGCTCAACTCGAGTTCCTCAATACCTATTACCAGTTCAGTGTGGATTTCATGGACTTGCAGCGGGTGCGTCGTATCATCGCCCTGGTGCAGTACATAAACTGGGTACACGTCAGTGAGACTTCTCCGGATGCAACCACTGCGGTATTGGCGGAGACCCTGGGCAAGATTCGCCCGGGTAGCGATGCGGTGTCGATCGGTATCATCTCTTCCTCTCTTGCCCAGATGCAGGCGCTATCTCGAGCCATTCTGTCTCAACTCAAGGAGATCCTCGGGTTTCAACGGCAGAGCTACAAATTGATGCTTCGGCAGCGGCTGTTTAACTCCGTCCGGCGGAAGTTGGAGATCAACTACGCTGTCAGTGAGGATAAGGCGTACGAAAGACTCAAAATCGTGTTCGCTTCGACCATGAAGGGTAAACCCTTTTATCGAGATCTGGCCAATGAGCTCCTACAGGAAGAGTTTTCCCAAAAGGCTTCGGAGCTCCAAAAAAAATCCCTCGCTGTTCTGAAAATCTCTAGAGAAAAACCTGAGGAAGTTCGCAAAAAACCCGATTACAGGGTTATTCTCATGGAGGCGGTACGTTTGATTCTGCCGGCAGGAAGCCATCTTCGAGATGCCCTGCGCAAGGTCATGGCGAATCAGGAGATGCTGGAGAAAAGCAGGCGGGGGCTAGGCGGCAGGTTTCGTTACTGGCTGCAGAAGAGATTCCAAAACCGCGGCAAAAGCTGGATTGTGGAGATTCGCCATTTTGATGCCCGTACCTCCACCACCCAGACCGAGTCGATCGACTTTCAGAAGTTTGTCGAGGGTGTGCGCAGAAAGAGTTCCCTTTTGGATGCGTTGAGTCAGCCGGACAGCACCTCCTTTGCCCGTCTGAGTGAAACCTCGGAGCAGCAGATCGACACATTTCTCAAGAAGAATATCGGGGAGCTGCAGCTTCAGTATAGACGCCTGCAGGGGTTGAACGAGTACCTCAGACAGGAGGCTCCCGAGGAGCAGAAAGAACAGTTCAAGGGGATAAAGATCGAGCTGAGCGGGCTGAAGAACTGTGTCGTCCGGGCGAATCGGAGACGCTACGAGTACGTGGTACTGAAAGAAGAAGAGGTTCGGCTACAGCAACTGGGAGTCGCCGGGCAACCGAACTGACCCGCTCCTAGACGGAATACAGACCCAGGGTACGCAGGGTTTCCGTTGTCTCCGCAAGTTCCTCCAGGGCCTTTTGAAAGGCATTCTCTTCCCCGGGAATATCGACATCCACGTAGAACATCTCTTCCCAGGGTTTACCGGCGATAGGCCTGGATTCGAGCTTTACCATGTTGATCTTGCGCTCCGCCAGCACCTGGAGTGCTCTGAACAGGGATCCCGGTGTATTGGCCGTGGAAAAGACAAGGCTAGCCCGGTTGGCTGTTGCGCTCCGCTGTTCGGCAAGAGCGATCTCTTCCCGGGCGATGATTACGAAGCGGGTATAGTTCTGGCTGTCGGTCTCGATTCCCTCTTTTATTACCTTCATCTTGTGGACCCGAGCCGCCGCCGCGCTGGCGATTCCTGCGTTTTCCCTGTTTCCCTGCTTGGCGATAAAGGCGATCGCTCCGGCGGTATCGTAGAAGGGTATCTTCTCCCACTGCGGATAGCCGTCCAGAAAGCGGGAACACTGGGACAACCCCTGCGGGTGGGAGTAGACCCGCCTGATATCCTTCAACAGTGCCTCGGGCAGCCCGATGAGATTGTGGATGATCCGAATCGTCTTTTCACCTACGATGCGGATATCCGGGTACTGGAGCAGGAGATCGTAGTTCTGATGTATGGAGCCGGTCAGGGTGTTCTCGATCGGGATGATCCCGTAAGGACTCTTACCCGTCAACACCGATTCGAAGACGTCCCGGAACTCCTGCAGCGGTAGCGATTGAGTATCATCAGGGAAATAGCGGCGCAGGGCGTTTTCGCTGAACGCTCCGGGTTCGCCCTGAAAAGCCACCTTGATCGATCCTTCTTTGGTTCGGATGGCCGGGGTGTAGGGGTGTGCCTGGGGAAGCTTCTCGGGAAGCCGGGCAAGCTCCTTGCTCAGTACCGGGGTCAGAGCCTGAATATCCCGCATCAGCTTTTCAAACTGCTCGGGATACAGAGATTGAGGCCCGTCGGAGAGAGCTGCTTGCGGATCGGTGTGCACCTCCACGATCAGCCCGTCCGCCCCGGCCGCCACTGCGGCCAAGGCCATGGGAAGAACCTTGGCGCGGATGCCCGTACCGTGGCTGGGGTCCACCAGGATCGGCAGGTGACTGAGCTTCTTCACCACCGGGATGGCGGAGATATCCAGGGTGTTGCGGGTATAGGTTTCGAAGGTCCGGATACCCCGCTCGCAGAGCATCACGGAGTCTGTACCGTGGGCCAGCAGGTATTCGGCGGACATCAACAGGTCCTGGATGGTGGCCGCCGGTCCTCTCTTCAGCAGCACCGGTTTATGCAGGGCTCCGACGGTTTTCAGCAACTCGAAGTTCTGCATGTTCCGGGCGCCGATCTGCAGGATATCGGTATACTCGGCGAACATATCGGCATGCTCCGGAGTAACGATTTCCGAGATTACCGGCATTCCGTTTGCCTCTCCTGCTTCCTTGAGGTACTTCAGTCCCTCCTCCCCCAGCCCTTGGAAGGCGTAGGGGGAAGTCCTGGGTTTATAGGCTCCCCCCCGAAGGATCACTGCACCGGATTCTCGTACCAGTGAGGCGACTTCTAAAATCTGCTGGCGGGATTCCACAGAACAAGGGCCGGCGATCACGGCGATTCGCAGGCCCCCGATTTTTACCGGCCCGACGGGTATCAATGTGTCTTCTTTTTTGAACTCCCTGGAGGCCAGCTTGTATGGTTTTGTGATCGGTATGACCCGGGCGACACCCGGGAGAATCTCGACCTGCCTGAGATCAATGGGAACGATTCCCACCGCCCCTAGAATCGTCTCCTCCTCACCCTGGATCTCCCGGATCCGAAACCCCTTGTCCTTGAGGAATGCAACGATGTGCTTCTTGTCGGCGGGTTTGATGCTGTGTTGGAGGACGACGATCATGAGGGCTGATTCACCAGGACCTCGGCGATTTCTCCTTTGTCCATGAGCATCTGTTCGAAAGATTCGATGAGTTTTTTCTCGTTGTCCAGGATCTTGGCAACATAGCGGAGAGTGCTGTAGGGGGTACCCCGGCGCACACGGTTGATGCCCGCATTGTACATGGCCAAAGCCACCAGTTCGTCGTTACCGACCTCGATGCAGTAGCGGAAATGGGCCAAGCCGTGGTCCGCATTGGTCTGGGGGTCGTAGAACTGCTCATCCTTCAGGTTGGGGAAAGTCCTGGAGTTCAACTGAAACAAACCCCGATCCACCGAATTGGAGTTGTAGTTCAATGCACGCACCTTAAAAGAGCTTTCAGCCCAGGCCAGTGAGAATGCCAGGGGCAGAGAGATGTCGTTGCTGTCCGCCGCCGAGAGGATTGCATCCGTTATTTTAACATCGGCAGCCACCCGGGTATAGAAGCGCTCTACCAGAGGTCGGGTCAGCTCCATCCTGTACAGATACAGGCCCGGGTCCAGCTCCTCGGGCTTCTCGGAAAGCAGGAATGCAATCGTCTCCGGCGTGAGTATATCCGGATAGGTCGCTTCCACGTTGTTGTTGTTGAAAACACTTCCCGAGCAGGAGAGTAAAATGACGCTAATAAGGGAATACACCACATTTTTCATAGTTTTTCTCTTAAACGGGCTTTAGTTACTGATTTTTGAGGGAAAAGTCAAGTGTGTTCCCCGTGCTTTGGAGCTGGAGGAGCTCTATCTCTGCACGGTAATCTGGTTTCGGCCCATTTCCTTGGATTGGTACAATGCCTTATCCGCCTCTGCGATCAGCTGGGAGGCGGAGCGAATGCGGGCCGGTTTGAACTCAGCCACTCCGATAGACACGGTCACGTACAGAGGCCCCTCTTCGCCTTTAAAGGGGTGTTGTTCGATTGTTTTGCGGATGCGTTCTGCCACCACCACCGCACCCTTTGCTTTCACTTCGGGGAGAATCACTGCGAACTCCTCCCCTCCGTAACGGGCCGTGAAATCGATCGTGCGTACCGAGGCGCGCAGAATGTTGGCGATTTCCTTGATTATGATGTCGCCCTGAAGGTGCCCGTAGGTGTCGTTGAATTTCTTGAAGTGGTCGATATCGAACATGATCAGTGAAAGGGTTTTTCCATAACGGTGAGCCCGGGCGATCTCATCTTCCAGATTTTGCTGGAAGGAATGGTGGGAGAAGAGTTTGGTCATTCTGTCGGTGGTCGCCTGCCAGTACAGATTGGCGTTTTCTATGGCGATCGAAGCGAAACGGACGATCTGAGTGACGTACTGGATGTCCAGCAGAGAATACGCCCCTCCCTCCTGTTTCGGGGGCAGAAAGATCAGCCCGCCCACACCTTTGTCGGTTCTCAACGGGACGATGATATCCGGGTGTAGGATCTCCAGCTTTCCAACGGTTTCCTTGTCTTTGAAATTCTCTTTGAAGTAGGCGAAGGTAATCTGATTGTACTCGTTAGCTCCCAGAAACGAGAGAACCGGCTCCAGAGAGGATATTTTCAGATCAAGTTTCTGCTGCTTCAAACCCTTGAAATGGTAGAGGTTGGGCAGGTTTTCATCGAGTTCGTTGGGTAGGATACAGGTAACTGAAGCAGATTGGAATTTTGCCACGAAGCTCAGCACTACGTTCCTGATGATGTTTTCCACATCCAACTGAGCCGTGATCTGTGAGGCTATTTCGATGATCTCCTTCAGATCCTGGTTTCCCAATTCCAGGTGCAACTGCTGGAGTTCTTCCGGTTTGCTGCTCATCGCGCTATGCATTATATTCACAAAGCCGCCCTGTGCCAAGGAAAGATGCTACGGTCTTACAAGTGAACTGGTTCCCCAATTGCCCATATCCGGTGGATTACCGGGGTCGTCGGGAATCAGCGCTTCGTAGTTTTCAGCCACTTTCCGAAAAGCAAAGGCGAATCGTTCGATTTCCTCGGGGATGTACCGTTTGAACCAGGGAATCTTAAACACATGGGTTTGCACGCTGTCCGAAACCGGAAGGGAGTTCGGATCCGGGCGAACGTCGATCCCGGCTTGGGCATTGGCAACGATCGTAGGCTTTCCACACCCGTAGACGTCAAGGGTGCGGAATATGGGATGCGTATGCAGGGCGCGGTTACATCCGGGAGCACATTCGTCGAATCCTTCCGCTTTCACAGCCTGGCAGAATCTGGTAATAGAGAGCCCTCCGAGCTCCTCCGGTTTGTAGTATCCCAGGGGATTGTACCATCCACCCATTGTTGTTCCCGAGGATTTTGATGGACGCCTGGGGCGAATCCCAGGCACCTGTTCAAGCAGATCCCAGAAGTAGTTCATTGCCTGGTCGATCTCCGCCATTTGATCCGGGTACAGTTTCAGCTGGATTCTGCCAATGGCGGAGCACAGCTGATTCAAGCGGTACTTGTAGCCCCCCCACGGTACTCCGGCCGCGGCAGCGATTTCGGGAATGGTAAGGGATGCGCTGTGCCGAGCATAATGTCCAAAGACGATTGCCCGTTCGAGGATTTCTCTGTCATTTGTAGCCAGCATCCCTCCTTCTCCGATGGGAAAGGATTTCGCCGACATCAGAGAAAAGCCCGCGACCTCCCCCAAGGTTCCCGTCATTCTACCCTTGTAGAGACTGCCGTGAGAGTGGGAGGTATCCTCCAGCACGTGGATTTTGTACCTATGGGCAATATCAAGGATTCTATCCATATCGGCAGGCATTCCAGCATAGTGGACAACGACCACGGCTTTGGTCCGCTCGCTTATCCGCTTTTCCAGATCCGCGGGGTCGATGCACAGGGTTTGCGGATCGATATCCGCCAGCACGATGGTACCGCCCAGAGAAAAAACCGGGACACAGGAAGCCCAATAGGTCATGCTGGGACAGATGACCTCGTCTCCCGCTCCAACGCCCAGGCCGTACAAAGCTCCGTGGATCGCGGCTGTTCCCGTGTTGTGAGCCAGTGAATATTTCACACCGAGCCAATCGGCGAACTCCTGTTCGAACTCCATCGTGATCTGGAGACCGGAGATTGTTCCGGCGCGTAGGACCGACAGTACCGATTCTTCCATCTGTTTTGTGACGATCGGCCATTTGAATAATTCATCCGAGAACTTCCGGACTGCCGGAGTGCCTCCAAGGAGGGCAAGGGTTTTCATGATCCTCTCTCCTGTAGCGTAGAGATCGGAGCAATGTTCAGCTTTTCAGCCAAACCGTTTAAGGTTTCAAGCAGCTGCTTTTCCACCGGGATGCCCCCCTGTTCGGATTCCCGGAGGTTGTGCACGATCCGTTGGCCGGGTAGGCGGATACTATCGAAGCCCGGACGTACGCGGTTGTTCAGCATGTGTGATTTGAATCGTTCAATCTCGGTGTAGTAATGATCAGTTCCGGCGAAGGCCCCGGGATCAATTACGGTCAGACTCGCCGATTGGCTTGTTTTGGTTTCGGGATTGTTGCATTCTCCGCCGGCCAGGGCGGCGATACCCTCCGCCCAAAGGGACAATCCATACCCCTTGTAACCGTAATGGGCACCGCCTATGAAAAGAACAGATCCTCCCTCCAAAGCAACCTTTGGCTCTGTACTGAGATGCCCTTCTGCGTCCAGGAAGATCGGTTCAGGTGCCTGTTGACCGCTTTGGACCATTCGTTTCAACTTGCCCATGGAAATTGTGGTTGTGGAAAAATCGGATACCACCGGATCGCCCTTGGTTGGAAAAGCCATGGCGATGGGATTGGTCGAGAACTTGGCGTCAATACCGCCGTACGGCGCTGCGTCCCGGCAGGTCGTGGTTTGGGCCCAGAGTTGGGCCATATACCCCCGTTGTGTAAGAGTGTGAAGATACGGTCCCAGTGCACCAAACCAACAACATTTTCTCACTGTAACCATGGCCACACCTTGCTTTGAGGCTTTCTCCACAGCCACTTCCTTTGCCAAACTCAATGCAAGCTGAGCGAAACCGTAGTTTCCGTCAATGACTGCAGTGGCTCCCGTCTCTCTCACCACCTCCGGTTCCGCCGCCGGATCGATGGGGTCCGGAATGTTTTGATTGAAGTAGGGAAACACGGCCATACCGTGGGTGTGAATACCCATTGCTTGAGTTTTTACGGCAATATCGGTGATGGTCCGGGCGTTTTTTTCTGGAACCCCCTTCTTTTTCAAGAACTCCACACCAAAACGTACCAGAGAGTCTTTTGAGCAAATTTTCATACGTCCTCCCTTGCTCGAGTTACGATACCTCGCCAGGCGTTCCACTCGTCAACGGACAGAGCGTCGGTGATGCCGCTGATCGACAGAATATATCCTCTCTCGGCCACCTTCGATAGACCACAGGCCCGGCGAATTACGAATTCCACCTCTTCCCTGTTGTGGCGATAGAGATCACCGATACATCCCCCGCAGAATACGAAGTGCTTTCCAAACCGTTTCACCAACTCCGGAAGATTCGGGTTTTCCTCCCAGTCAAAGGGATTGATGATGTCGATCCCGATGGCGGCCAGGTCGGGAAGCAGCAGGGCAATGTTTCCATGGGAGTGCAGATGGATAAACGCCCCCCGTTCGTGGACTCGGCGAGTGAGCTCGTCGTACCACGGAAGGAAGAACTCACGAAACAGTTCAGGGGACATTAACAAACCATCGGCGTTACCCAGGTCATCACACACGTTGATGATATCCACGCCCCTGTCCAGAAGCATCTCGACGGCGTCGAGACTCATCTCGGCTAGTTTCTTGGTTAAACGAGTCATGAACTCCGGTTTTTGCAGCAGATTGACCATGGTGTCCTGGAAATCCATAAAGGAATTGTGGATCCCGGAGAAGAAGCCCTGGATTACGCCGGTAGTAGCGAATCCTGCGGCCTTGAAATACCGACAATCCGGCTCAACATCCTGGAACCGTTCGGGATTTTTCATATTGGGGAGTTCCAGGGTTTGTAGGTCGGCTTCCGTGCGTACCGGGAAGTGGTAGTACATAATCGAGTGGGGGTTGTAGCCGTGCTTTCGCCGGCATCCTCCTTCATACTCGAGGATCTTGTATTCCGGTGACCGTTCGATTACCTCAGGCTGGATTTCTCCCGGTCCTCCGTGTCCAAAAGGAAAAACCGCCCCCTTCCCGGCTCCTATTGCGGCCATGTCCATGTGTTCGGCCATCCGTACAGCCCGTTTGCGGCTGTCTTCAGTCCGGGGTTCTGGGGAGAACCTCTCCCGGGGCGGATCATCGGATGGAATACAATCGGTGTTTTCATCGTAGCATTCAGATGGCACGAGTTTATGCATCGTTACTTCGTCCCAAAATCCGATGGGAATGAACGGAATTTTCTCCGGCTTCACTCCCTCAAGCACTGCCAGTATGTCGTCTCGATTACTCATTAGCTGCTCCCGAAGCACGATCTCCCGTTATTTCCTCTATACTACATTCTACATTGTATTATCGCGACAGCAACGCGGAGGCATTGCCGGATAAAATTTTCTCCAGGACAGTTTCTGGCAGGGATAAGGAGCGCAACAGTTCCATTAGGCCGTTTGAGAAACAATCCCGGGCAAATAGCAGCCGATCTTGAAACTCGAGGAGGAACTCTTTTCCAACTCTTTTGTCGCGGCTCAATCCATTTCTTGCCGAGTCTGCAGACAGATCTGCATATAGATTCGGATATTCTCGCAGTAGTCTATACAGCTCGCCTCCGGGAATAATCGGCCCAACGGGATAGTAGGTCTCCAGATACCCTTCATCTTTGCTGATGTGTCCCCAGAACCCAGGCCCATGGCCGATGAAGACAGTCTCCGGGCATTTTTTCACAGCCCTTTCGAATGGTTCAATACCGCCCCCGTACCAATAGTCGGATCGCGGGTAGTGCCCACTACCCAGAGGAACCGGATAATCGAGATGAACAACCACCGGGATCTTATGTTTCCCGCATACCGTGTACAGGCGAAGGGCGTCGATGTTGTCGAACATCATTCTGAGTTTCCATTCACCGCATACCCGTACTCCGTACTGCTGCACGGCGAGTTCCAGTCTGTCCAGGGCATCAGGTCTACGCGGATCCGGACAATAACCGGGGACAAAACGATCTGGGAATTGACTTGCGGCTTTGAATACATCCGAAAAAGGAAGATCTTTTTGTCCCGGAAAAAACTTTGGCATGTACATGGCCGGATCGATTTCATCCGCTGGTGCTTCCCAGCTCAGCAACCAGGTGATGTCAATTCCGTTCCGATCCATGTTCTCAATGATCTTCTCTGGTGTGTAACCCAACCAATTGACGTGGTTGTGGGCATCGATGACCATACCTCTATTCTCCCCGGGGGTATTCCCCCTGTCAACGATCGAGGGTGTTACGGTCCGTCGGGTCGCGAACAAGATCCTCTGTCGGCTGCTGAACATTTCATATTCTGACCGTCCGAAATCCGTTCCTTATAGCTGCACCTTTTGATACTATAGTTGTGGAGTTTCCGTGATCGGAACAAAAGACAAGGATATACTCAATCCTCTGGTCGATCAAATCCTGAACATCGCGGCGGAACCGCGTATGGGCAGGCGTAAAAGAATGTGGGCCGACCACCAGGCACTGCGAAGGACGGAGAAAGTGCCGGTTTGTGTTTGGTATGAGTTTATTCCCGATCCCCAGTGGGAACTGATGCTGGGAAGAGGATTGCCCAAGTGCCGATCACCTCTGGCTAGAGAAATGGAGTGGAATCTACGTAAGCGTCTCTGGGCTGCCGAAAACGTACCGGACGACCATATTGTTTGGCCCACCGTTACTATCTCCCCCACGATTGCCCGGGAGCTGGACTGGGGTGTTCGCTTCTCCATGGCCGGTAGCGATGAGAAGGTGGACGATCCGTTGGAGGCGAAACGCTACATCCCCGCCTTTCCCGATCGAATCGAACCGGAACGCCTTTGCTTCAAGGATTGGCTGATCGATGAGGAGGCCACTGCCAGATCGGTTGAACAAGCCCGGGAGTTGACAGGCGATCGGCTGCAGATCGCGGTGGCCTATCCCGATTTGGGATTTTCCCCCTTTGACCATGCCGTAGGAATGAGGGGTTTGGAGAAGCTGATGTTCGATGTTGTAGATGCACCGAATCTGGTGCACCGGCTCATGGACATCATTACCTCGGCCTTCGAGCAGCACCATCGAAACAGGGAGCAGAAAGGCTGGTTAAACGTTGTACCGAGCTCGGATGGACGTTATACCCAGGTGGGATTTCGCGTGCACTGTGCCTACATCCCGCCTGATTTCGAGCCGGCCGAACCGCGCCTTCGGCACGAGTGGGCCTATATCAGTGCCCAGACCTCCTCCGGGTTGAGTCCCGCGATGTTTGCGGAGTTCGTTCATCCTTACAATGTTCGTCTGGCTCGCTATTTCCCCAATCAAACCGTCTACTATCACGGTTGCGAGAAGCTGGATCATAAACTCGACGTGCTTGCGACCCTGCCGAATCTACGCCGCTTCCATGTCTCCCCCTGGTCCTCAGTGGAAGCGGCCCGAGAGAAGTTTCGGGGCAATGTTGTCCTGGAGGTTCACGCCCACCCTGGTCGGGTATTTTTCGGTTGTTCCCCGCGGGAGATGAAACAGGAAGTCCAGAGGCTGGTTCGTGCCGCCGGGGGTGTCCCGCTTGATATAAACTTGAGTGACATTCATTCGGTGAACGATGATCCGCGTCTGTTGACCCGATGGGCCGAGGCGGCTCAGGAAGTCGCTGCAGGCTGATCATGGAACGGGAGTGTGCGGTTGTGTGTTTGTGCTTGCCGACTGACTCGGATTACAAGGAGTTGGGATGAAGAGGATCCGACTGGCAACGGCTCAATTCGAGTTGACCGACAACATTGACAGGAATCTACAAGCCATCTTAGATCTCGCGCAAAAGGCCATTGAAGCCGATTCCCGGTTGATCGTCTTTCCGGAATGTGCCCTCACGGGGTATCCCGGAGGCGACATGGATGATCTATCCCGGATTGATCCTCACGATGTACGGCAGGCTCTGCAGAGGATTTCTGTGCAGGCCTCCGAGCTGGGGATATTTATCGCCGTAGGGCTTGCACTGCCGCTGGAGCAACGCCAAGGCTGGGCCAATGCCCTTATTGTTTTCGATGACTCCGGCCGGCGAGTGTGCGACTACAGAAAAACTGCTCTGACCCACAGCGATCAGGGTTTCTTCCAACCCGGGGATTCAGATCCGGTGTTCACAATCGATGGCATCCGTTTTGGATGTCAGATCTGCTACGATGTTCGTTTTCCCGAAGGATACCGGCGCCTCTTTGTCCAGGGCGTGCATGTGGTCATTCACTGCTATCATCAGGCCGGATCCAAGCACTGGAAGCAGCGCAGAGACATCATGAGCGCGTTTCAACGAATTCGTTGTAGTGAAAACGGTGTCTACGCCGTTACCAGCAATACGATTGGTCATAACCGGGGCAGGGATCAGTGGATACCCTCGATGATCGTTGATCCGATCGGCACGGTTGTCGCCTCTCTGGATCCTTCGGCAACGGATGTCCTGGTGGCCACCATCGATGCAGAGGATTTGAAAGAAATGATCGAACTGGATATCCGAGAGGAGAGTGCCCGCCAGTTAAAGAGCGATCTGCCTGGAAAGCGTCCCGAACCTAGCGTGAATATCCGCTAGCGCCGGTAGATGGGGCAGAATTGTTTCAGACGCAAGCTTTAAACAGACGCCGTTAAAACAGCCGGCTGCGGAGGAATTTTTCCAATGCCCGCTGCCGATTCCCCTCTTCAAAGATCAATATTCCTTCGATCCCTTTGCTTTGCCCTGGCCTGACGGTCCCCACCCGGGGATCGGCATGAACACAGAGGTTGTGAAGCATGTCATTCCCGCCGACATTCCAGACATCCGGCCAGCCCATGGCAACCACAAATCCGGGGGGTTCGGATTCTGTAGCGATCAGAGCGGGTTGACCGGACTGAGTGATTTTGATCTTTGGGAATCCCCTCTCCAATACCGACCATCGACTCTCGGCCCACCAATAGGTGCGCTTTCGTTGCGGATCGAAGAAATCGGGAGCCGCGATAAGCCGCAGGCAGACAACCGCTTTGGTTTCCTGCAAATCGAGCTTGCCGAAGTTATCCACCATCATACTGAGGTACACGCAGCCGGTGTCCGGTTTGAAGCGCGCGGTGAGGCACAGCTGATCTTCGACCAATAAACGGCTCTCCAAATGCTCTGCCCGCCAACTCCAGTCCAAAGACTTCTGTTCACGAATTGGCATTGTCAAAATGCCGGAGTTGTTACTCAGCAGAGTCTCCGGCATGCGGAGGTCGAACAGGTTTCTCCTGTGGGCCAACCAGTCAAAGTGAGCCGAGGTGCTCGGTCTGACCGGCAGGTCTTCTGGGAATCCCCGCCTAAATGGGTCCTTCATTGCCTCTGCTCCTTCCCCCATTGCTACATTTCCAGAACCTGCCTCCAGTATCCGGGATCGACCTCGATCCCCCGCTCCAGACTCTCTTGCCGAATTGCCAGGGTTCCGGCCCCGGGATATCGCACACTACCCCGGGGGGAGGACGGGGCTGCGCTCTGGAAATCAGTTATGATCTGTTCGACAATGTGGTTGGCCGTCGCTGCAACCGGAGTTGAGGACACATTAAAAGCCAGAAAGACCTGGGATACAGCGTACTCTTCCTTCTCGCTTCCGATTTCAGCTGTACAGCGTCCGCCGGAGAGCAAAGTGGCGGTAAGATCGAGGAGCAGGGCCAATCCCGAACCCTTCCAATATCCGATTGGCAGAGCTCTTTTGGATTCGATGATCTCCGCAGGGTCCCGGGTCAGCTGCCCCCGGCTATCAAATCCGCCGGGGAAGGGCAGTTGTTCTCCTTTTCGCTGATAGGTGTCCAATTTTCCATAGGAATACACGCTCTGGGCGAAATCCACGACCACGTGTCCCGTTTGGCGCGGCACAGCCAGCACGAGCGGGTTGTTGCCCAGACGGCGCTCCGCAGCTCCCCAAGGAGGCATGCTGGGATAAGCGTTGGTCCAGCAGATTCCGATGCACCCTGCCTCAGCAGCCTGCCAGCCGTATGTACCGCCGCGCATCCAGTGATTGGTGTTTCGAAGCGCTACACAGCCCAGACCAGCCTGTTTGGCCATCCGGATAGCCCGGCCCATGCAATCGAAGGCATTCAGGTTGCCTGCTCCCCGCTGTCCGTCCCAAGCTTCGTAGGATGCGTGAGATTGGATCATTATCGGTTCGGCCCCAGGATCGATCAGTCCTTTTTTCACAGCCTCGATGAAGGCGGGGAAGCGGTTCAGGCCGTGGGAGGCGACGCCGTCACGACTGTTCTCAGCCAACAATCGGGCACAGATCTCGGCTCTACCTGGAGCAAAGCCCACGGCGGACAGTACCCGCAGGAACTCAGCGTACATGGTTTCAAAGGGCACTCGTGTGTTCATCTAGTAATGCATCCCCCTGGGGTTGAAGTAGTTCCGTGCCCGGTAACTCCTAATATCTATGTCGGGGTATGGAAGACTGACCAGCTTCCCGTTCTGTACATCCGCGCTGTGCTCCTGCTCCAACACCGACACCAGGAGTGCTCTCCACCGCCGGACAAGATCACGGTGTTGCTCTTTCCCCGCCAGATTGATCTGTTCCAGAGGATCCGCTTCCAGATCGAACAGATGCTCGATGTCTCCTTCGTTGTACCAGATGTATTTGAATCTGCCGTCGCTAAGCATGTGGGAGGAGTCGGGAGTGTCCGGATCTTTTGTGTAATCGCCGTGAATGAGCTTTCTGGACATCGTGGGGTCTTCCAAACCCTTCAGCGCGCTGATCCCGGAAATGTCTTTCGGGATCTCCAGCCCCGCGGCATCCAGGAGGGTCGGCAGCAGATCCTGAAGACCCACGGGGTGTCGGCATATCTCACCGCAGCGGTACCGGGGGTGATCCTGCGGCAGCACCAGGATAAAGGGGACATTGGCCGCTCCCTCGTAGAACACCCTTTTGGCGAACAATCCGAAATCCCCCATCATATCACCGTGATCGGAGATGTAGAGGATGATGGTGTTGTCCAAAAGTCCCTGCTCCCTGAGTGTTCCCAGCACCAGGCTGATCTGCAGATCGATCTGGGTGATCAGGGCGTAGTAGGCCCGGGCAGTTTGAGCGTAGCGTTGCCCCGTGTAGGTTTCATGATTGCCCGGTATCGATATCCGCCGGATTTCGGCGGGCATCTTTTCGGGGCCGTTCCAGTCTCCCTCTCTAGGATCGGGAATTTGAACATCCCGGTACAGCTGCCAGTAGCCTTCGGGAGGAGTGAACGGCGGGTGGGGTGCGGAGAAGGACATCCAGAGGAAGAAGGGATTTCCGGGATCCCGCCGCAACAGCCAGCGGCAGGTTTCCCTGGCTGTCCAGTTGGTTGGATGCGCAGCTTCCGGCAGATGCCAGGGCCGGGCGGTCAGTTCGTTGTTGGTCACGCCGTGGCTGTGGTACTGCCCGGCCAAACCCCGGTCCTGCAGCCACTGCTCGTAGTCGTCCCGGTAGAGTCCCGGCAGCAGGCGACCCTCCTCCTCGATGATCGTACCGTCGAATCCGTAGCGGCAACGCTGGGGAAAGAAGTGCATCTTCCCTATGCCCTGAGTCTGATAGCCGGCCCGGGTGAACAATCGCGGCAGGGTCTGCTCGTGCCGGATCGGAGAGCATTCCTTGTAGTAGTTGTAGCCGCTCGATGCATCATCGCTCCCCGGCCGGCGTCCGGTCATAATGGTAATCCGTGCGGGGATACAGACCGGGCACTCTGAATAGACCCGCCGGAACAGGATCCCCTGTTGGGCGAGCTTATCAAGATGCGGAGTAAAAGCTACCGGATGTCCGAGAATACCCAATGCGTCCCCGCGGTGATGATCCGAACTGATCAGCAGGACGTTATAAACTCCGTCAGCCATACTCGCCTCCTGGAGAAAAGCGGTTATCCATGTGTATACTATCCTGCGGAGGTGAAGGAAATGCAAGTTGATCGGATCGTTTTTGCGGACCGAGACACGGTACGGATCGAGACGGTTACAGTCGATGTACGGCTGCAGCCGCGGGAAGTCCTGATCGAGACAACCTGTTCCCTAATTTCCGCCGGTACGGAGTTGGCCGCCCTGTCGGGAACCCATTCCAAGTCGAAATCGAAAGAAGCTCCTTCCTGGCTGAGATTCCCGAGCGTACCGGGCTACCTGGTATGCGGTCGCGTCGCAGATACGGGAACGGATGTCACCGAGGTTCAAATCGGTCAGCGGGTAGTGGGAGAAGGACCGGGGGTCTGGAACTCGCACTGCAGCCAACTGGTAATGGAAGCGGCGGATCACAAATTGGTTCCCATTTCAGAGGGTGTGAGCGATGAGCAGGCGGTTACTACAAAGCTGGGATCGATCGCAATGACAGCACCCCGGGTCCTGCACCCGCAGTTCGGTGATACCATAGTGGTCTTTGGATTGGGATTGGTAGGGCAGATGGCCAGCCGTTTGGCGGTGCTGGCCGGGGCAGGACAGGTCATCGCCGTAGATCCTCTTCCCGAGCGCCGAAAGATCGTTTGCTCCGGCCCG
>Ga0272441_10000485_pt1 | contig 90532 bp, 92 predicted proteins | sample SSMProp6N_FD_193582 | JGI IMG/M metagenome (GOLD analysis project Ga0272441, IMG submission 193582) | Marine sediment archaeal communities from Little Sippewissett salt marsh, Falmouth, MA, United States - SSM-Prop-6N | ecosystem: Environmental > Aquatic > Marine > Wetlands > Sediment ... | reverse complement strand
GTCGAGGATGTGGGGGTCTTTGTCTCTCCCACGGAGTGGGGGAGATGCGGCCGGACGGATGTCCGGTCGCAGAGGGGGCTTCTCGCTGCCCGGCAGGCCTCATCTGCGCGATTCGGCCTCCCAGAGCCCTCTCCGCATCCGAGCTTCGCTCGGCCTTGCCTCTCCCACCTTCGGCGGGAGAGGCAACTGCCGCTCCGGGGCGGTGGCTGTCGCGTCAACCACGCGTCCGAACACAACACCGAAGGGGGAATCCGAGGAGAGGGGGAGAGGGTTGGCGGTCTGATTATGTGGTGTCGGCGGCGAGGGCGGCGATCTCTTCGTCGGTGAGGACGCCGGAGTAGATGCGGACGTCGTCGATGGAGCCGTGGAAGTACGCCGAGCTGACCAAGTCCCCGCCAATCAATACCGAGTTGCGGAACACGGGGGCAGCGGTACAGGCGACATCGGTCGTCGCGTCGGATTCAGCTGGGTCGAGCGTGTCGGGCGTCGTGGCCCGGACGACACCATCGAGGTACACCCGGATGACCCAGTTGGCGTCTCGCGTCATCGCCACGTGGTGCCAGCTGCCGTCGAGCACGGTGTCGCCTTCTGTGAACTCACAGTCGATCCCTGTGTTCTGAAGGCCACCGAGAACAGCTCCCTCACCCTGGATTGCAAGGACGTGTCCCAGGTTCCCGTATGACACAACACTCCACCACTCCCCGATCGGTCGCGGGGTGGCGTTGTCATCCATCCTGACCCAGGCGGCGATCGATACGGCGTCGGCTTGCAGCTGCGATCCCATGGTGACGACGATCCGGTCATCCTCACCATCGAAGGCGTAGGCGGCGTCGGGGGTGCCGAATCGATCACTCGTGGGGGTCGCTCCGACGACGGCGCCATCGTTGTTGTAGCCACTGAGGTCGGTGGCATCACCTTCGAGCGGATAGTGCGCAGCCAGCGCCGCCGGAGTGGCGGGGTCGGTGAGCCAGACACCGCCCCAAACGTCACCATCCGGGAGGTTGATCGCACTGGTCGTGGCGTTCTGGGTGTCGTAGAACAGCAGTTCGCGTCCCTGCGGAGCCTCGAATTCGCACCCATCGGGACACACCAAGCGGTCAACCAGGAGGAAACGCCCGTCAGTCGACCACGGGCCCACCGCGATCCCCCACTCGGGGGCGGCGCTCACAGCGATTTCTGCGATGGTTGCAGCCGTCCGGGGCTCAACGATGCGAATTGCGGTGGTTCTGCCTTCGGGTCTGTGCGCAAGCAGGGCGAGCCGCGACCCGTCTGGAGACCACCGGGCATGCATGACCTGTTCGCCCTGTGTGAGTCCTGGGACGGGAGTGCGGGACTGCCCGTCGGGCGACAGCAAGAATGACGACCCGCCTGTTCCCCCGGAATCCTGCGTCCAGAGGGTTCCTTCAGAGTGTCCGGCGACGAGCCATGTGTCTGTGGGCCAGCCTCCAATCGGTGCTATCTCGCTTCCATCGGCGCCAAGGAGGATGGGTCCGGGCTGCTCGTCGTTCCATCGTGCGAGGACGAATCCCCACTCACCCCATTGCTGTAGCCAAACTGACGATTCCTGGGAACAGGCCTTTTCGACCGAAACGACCGCGACCGGTTCGGCCGTGATGTCAGCCACATCCAGCCGGAAGAGGGTGCCAGGACCGCCTGGGGTGCGGGAGCACGCCAACCACGCCAACTGTCCCGGTTCGGTGTCGTGCCATGCCAGATTGACAATCCGCACTCCGACCGCCCGAAGATCCGGGAACCATCCGCTGTCCGCATGACTGGCTTCCAAGCGGTGGACGCTCAACACCCCAAAGTCACTCTCAAGGGCGTACCACGTGCCGGAGGCGTCTATTCCCGCAAACTGGGGACCATCGACCGTGTCGAATGATGCGATTGTCTCGGAGGCGTACTGTGACGCCCGCCATCGCGCGAGATCGACTCTGGTTTCAGTCCATTGCGCAATGGTGACAACGTCGGTGAGACCCGGCACCGCCTCGTCCAGTGGTACCCCCAGCCCGATCGCCTCCGGCGGTGCGCTCGTGGTTGTCGTCGATGGCCGAGTCGTCGTGGACGATTCAGTCTCCCCGGGTCCCGTGGTCGATGTGACGCTCGCTGCGGCTGGGGCCTCGTCGGCTTCTGTCTCGGACGGTTCCGGGGATCTCATCAACCAGCCGAAGGCGAAAGCTGCAACCACGACTCCCACCACGCCGATGGTCTTCAACCGACCGCCCTGATCCCCATTGGGCATGGGCGGACGGAACTCGGGGTCGATCGTCACCTGATCATCAGCCATGATCTACCGCCCCCAGAGTTCCTCCGAATTGTCCCGAATAGGCGGCGACAGCGCAAGAGCCATTCGACCGTTCCCACGCGACTACGGCCGACCGTTGGGCACACCCAACCCGACGCGTTGTGGCATTTGAACGGCCATGTCCGATAATGAACAGGACAACTGAGAGGGGTGGTCACGTGCGCGGAGACATCATCCTCGTCGGCGAAGAGCACCGGCGTGCCGCAAGCATCATCATCGATCATCTGATCGACGACATTCGGGCAACACCACGCAGGTTCACGATCACCGTCGCCGGCGAGTCCGGAAGCGGGAAGTCCGAAACGGGCCAGGCGCTCGCCGAGGAATTGGAGAAGCGGGGCGTTCACGCCGTCGTCCTCCAACAAGACGACTACTACGTGCTGCCCCCGAGGTTCAACGACGCTGCTCGTCGCGCAAACTTTGCATGGGTTGGTCCCGCCGAGGTGAAGCTCGACCTCTTGGACGCACACCTTCAAGCAGCCCAGGAGGGTGCGAGCGAGATCACCAAGCCGCTCGTGGTCTACGACGACAACACGATCGTCGAAGAGACACTCTCCTACGACGGCGCCGATGTTGTGATCGCAGAAGGTGTGTACACGTCGCTCTGCGACCACGTCGATCGGCGGGTGTTCATTGCCAGGAACCGGCTCGAAACGATGGACCATCGGATGAAACGCGGACGCGAGGAGTTCGACCCCTTCATCGAGAAGGTACTGGTGGAGGAACACGAGACCATCTCGCAACACCGGCCGATGGCGGATGTGATCATCACCCGGGACTACGACGTCGAACTCGTAGCGAAGTGACCGCTTCTCGCCCCGGCATCGAGGCATACAAATCAGGCAAGGCAACCTTTGCCGTCGGCCTCAGACCACAAGACGCGCTCTCCATCCCCCTTGCCGACGTCCTCGAAGTCCTGGAGGGACGTTTCGGCGATGCGGTGTCGATCGCCCTCTCCGAGGCTGCCGTCGACGTGGATCGACCGCTGAGCGCACTGCCGCCCGAGGTTCGATCGCCCCGATGCAACGAGCCCGATTCTGGCTGGATGCGAAGATCCAACGTCGTTGGTGTCAACGTCAGGACCATTGGCGACGTCGGCGGGCTGGTCAAGTACGCGCTCACACTGCCTGAGGCGTTTGACGCCGTCCAACTCCTTCCGATTTGGGAACCGGGAGTGGTGAAGTCGCTGTACGGGATCGCGGGTTGGAACCTGAACTACGAGTTCTTCTCCGATGAGTTGTACGAGTACGCGCCGAACCTCGACACGATCGAGAAGCAGCTGAGAGCCACCTCGAACCTCCTCCACGTGATGGGCAAGGCCGTCGGGATGGACGTGATCCCGCACACGGATCGCTTCTCGGAGATGGCGCTGGGAACTCCCGACCTGTTCGAGTGGATGAAGGTCCAGGATCGGCAGATTGTGGACCATTCCGACAGCGTCGTCGGCGAAGCCGAGACCGCCATCCTGGCGTGGCTCCACGATCGTGGTCCCGCCGTCGATGACGTCGAGATTCCCAGCGAAACCGAGACGCTGTTCGCCCTCGAGGAGGACGCTCGTCTCGAGATCCTCTTCGGAACGCCGGGAGATCGCTTCGGCCGAATCGATCGTCGCGTGGATCTGATCAAGTACCTCATATGGTTCGGCCTCCAGCCGGTGCCCGCGACGATGGGGGTGCCGTTTCGGGGGATACAAGTCGACCCCGACCCGGCGCACACGGTCATCGATGGTCACGGCATGGAGTGGCCCGACTTTGTCTTCGCCGAACCCGAGTTCATGTCACGGGTCTTCTCGCCCCTTGCCCGGTACAAGTACTACGAACGCCTCGACGACAACGCCGACTGGCGAATCGACTTCGATCGACCCCGCCCCGCCGTGTGGGACTACGTGTGCCGGCACTACGCAGCGGTACGGCACATCGGCAACTTCGACTTCATGCGTGGCGACATGTCCCACGTGCAGATGCGGCCCGATGGTGTTCCCGACGAGGTCGATGCGTACTACGACATCCTCGGCGCCGTGAAGACGCACATCCAAGAGACGGCTCACATGCCATGGTTCGCCTACTTGGCCGAAACGTTCCTGCCGGCGCGTGACGTCTTCCAGTTCGGTGAGGAACTGGACCACCTCGAGGCCTCACTCGCCGATGCCACGATCGGCGACCTCCAGTCGACCGTGGTCGGGGACCACGAGTTCCTTCGCCGGTTCCGTCGCTATCTCGACGACCTCGCAACCCGGACCACCGCTCCGGCATTCACGGTCATGACGGCCGACAAAGACGATCCACGCTTTGACGCCTTCTATCGGGCGGGCAACGAGGTGCGCCTCTTCACTGCGCTGTTCCTGCCGGACATGCCGTCGTACACCGGGCTCGGGTTCGAGATACGCGACGTACACTGGGAACCGGTCGAAAACGAGCGCTACACCAAGCTCTTCGTGTTCCACGAAGAGGGAGAGTCGAACATCTACCCGTCGAAGGCGCGGTTCTCGGACGACTTCGTCTGGGGGACCAACGAGGACCTCTTCGAACGCCTCACCGACTTGCGCGTGTTCGCGGAGACCGTGCTGCCGGACATCACCGGGTCGACCACCCGATGGTTGCTGCCGCCCGACGCCACCACGCTACGCGGCATTGCCGCATGGACCCAGGATCCGTCGTCCATGACGGCAGACGTATCCCGGTACGTGTGCCTGGCCAACTACGACCTCGAACGAGACTCCGGATACTTCGGCGTTCCCGCGCTGCCACGAGAAGCGGTGCTGAAGCCAATCTTCACAACACTCGGCGCCGAACACATCGACCCATCGGCGGTCACCTCTAACGGCTTCTTCCACCGCATCGAGAACCTCGCTCCGGGTGAAGGCCGCATGTACCTCGTCGAGTAACGGCGAAAGCAGTCCGACAGCGTCCTCACGCCGGCGTGTTGACTCGCCCGAACGGCGGGGCAGACGCCGCTAGCTACCGAGGGCCTTGAACACTTCGTAGACCATCCAAGCCGGCCAGAACAGACCCTGGATGAAGGAGAGCACGTACTCCCAGAAGCCGTCTGCCTGTTGCCAGTAGTACACGAAGGCTCCGAAGATCCCCAAGCCGTAGATCGCTCCACCACCGGCCGCACCGGCGTTGTTGGAACTCATAGAAGGCCTCCTCCTCTGATGCCGTCACTTTACGACGCTCCACCTGTGCCTGTGGCGCTTTTCGCTGGCACTGAAGGACGGGGGGCGCGCTGTGGTCGATGGCGGAACTCAGCGGTTTTGTGAATCCGCCCCAGTAGCTGGTGGTTGCGGCCACAATCGATAGCAACCGATGTTGCGATCCCGACCACTCATGCTGCGACGAGCAGGCTTCGCTGTAGTGCTGCTCACTGCCCTCGCGGGATGCAGCTCAGGTCAACGCGAAGCGGCTTCGGCCGAGTGGGGTGCCGAAGCCGTCGTGTACTTCGACCGGCTTGCCGATGCATACAAGTCCAACGACGTGTACGGGATCCTCGACTTCTACACGCCGGTCGCCAATATCGAGAAGTGGCGGGGTGACAATCGGGGAGGGTGGCCGATCCCCGACCTCGTCAAGTGGAACTCGGGCGATCTCGGTGTCGACGTTGAATCCGTCCATCTTGGTGATGCAGCAGCTCTCACCCTCGTCCGACGGCCGAGCAGCAGTGACCTCGGCGCAGTTGTGAGTGAGATCCGCGATGGGAGGATCGACCGCGAGGTGCACTTTGATCTCGGAAGCTCGCTGGAGCAGAGCCTCCGAGCATTGCCAGCCACGATCGGCGCCTACGAGGACCTCTACGCCGCCTATGCGGTGGTATGGACGGCCGACGACCAATCGTTGATTGCGGGTCTCTACGAGCCGGGTGCACACGTCGACAATGTCGTGGGGGTCGGAGCGCCGGTCCCATTCGAGGAGATCGTCGACGGCGCCACGCGCCTCCGGTGGGATCCGATCCAGGCTTCGGAAGTGTTCGGTGACACCGTCGCCATGGACGGGCCCGCCGTGTTCCTCGGTCCGATCGAGTACGGGAGCGATCCGCGACGGGCCGTCGGTATCTATCGCGTCACCGACGCTGACGAGTGTGAGTACCAGGTTGCGGTGCGGTGGAACCTGGAAGATGGTCTCATCGTTGACGAGCAGCGTTTCCACGAGACCGAGTCGTACCGTGCGTGTGCGGATGCCGATCCCACCGATGGATGGTGGACGGGTCTTGCTCTCCCCTCCGCCATTGATCAGATCGCAACAGGGTCGGTCGCGACTAGCGACGGGGGGATGATCGAAGTGCGGAACGGGACGCCCACACTCGTCGGACTCTTCGAATGGGGTCTGGGACGATTCGCCGAGCGAGGCCTCCCGCCGCCGATCATCAACACCGTGACCTTCGAACCAAGTCGGAGCTGCGAGGGTCTGTCGGGGCGGGTGATCGACGACGGGACCACTCGCAACCTCTACGTGTGTATCTACGACAGCGATGTCTGCACGAATGCCGAGGCCTGCACGTCTCCAGCGCGGAGCACACGGATTGCCGTGCTGCACGAACTGGCCCATGCATGGATGCTCGACCACGTCGATGGGGGGACCGTCGACGACATCCTTGCTCTTTCGAATCGCACCACGTGGGATGATCGCAGCGTCCAGTGGTCCGACCGCGGCGTCGAATACGCCGCCGATGTGATGGCATGGGGCCTGCTGGACGAGGCGCTGCCGATGGTGCGCATCGGCGCTCCTCCATGCACAGAACTAGCCGCAGCTTTCAGTCTGCTCAGCGGAGCGCAGCCGGTCTCCGATCGCTGTCCGTGACCGTCCGCCTCTGACGGCCCACACAATTGGCCTCGGTCGATGACACCGACCGGCGACCAACAATGACCACGTGAACCGTGCCGATCTGGTTGGGGGCTTCCGCTCTCGCGTGGAACGCACCAAGAGATGTGCTCGCGGTACGTCGGTGACTACGGTGGGCGGATGACACGGCTCGTCGCTGTTGCCCTGATTTTGAGCTTGGTGGTCGCGGCATGCGGCGGTGAGCCGAGCCTTGCCGACTATGCGAGTGAGCTCGAGTCCGCCGTTGCCGAGATGAACACTCGGCTCGACGAACTCGATGTTGGGTTGTCGGACACCGGCGATCTCGACGAGATCAAGGAATATGCACGCGAACGTGTTGCGGCGCGCGACGCCTTCGTCGCTGTCCTTGGCGAACTCGAGCCACCGAGCGAAGTGGGCGATCTCCACACCACCGCTGAAGACATCATCGGGCGGCTCGCCGACGCGGAGGCGGCGCTCGCAGACTATGTCAGCGGACTCGAACCCGCTGCAGACGTCGGCGACCTCTGGGCAACACCGCTCGGTGTAGCAGCGAGAGCGGCCGATGCGGAGTCGATCGAGCTCTGCCTGGCCGCACAGTCGGAGCTCGATACCAGCGAGCGAAGTGAGCTCGCAGGTGTTCCGTGGATTCCGCCTGAGCTCAAGGAAGTCGTGGTGGTCGCGTTCGGGTGCATCGCTGACGAACGCTGACGCAAACCGGTGGGCCGATGCGGCTCCGGCGACAACGGAGCGACCGACTACGCTCGCTCGGTGACAAGTGTGGCTCGGCTCGACGATCTCCGGCCCAACCGCCGTCGTTCCGCCCTGTTCACGGACCAAGTCGGAGAGATCGTCGCGACCACGGTCGAAGACGTCATTCCTGCACTCACCCGGGTGGAGGAGGCGGCGGCTTCCGGACTCTGGGCCATCGGATATGTCGGCTACGAGGCAGCGCCGGCATTCGACCCGAGACTTGTGGTGCACTCCGGTCAGCCCGGGAGCATCCACGCCGACCTGCCGCTTGTTTGGTTTGGCCTCTTCGCAACTCGAGTGCTGAATCCAGAACCTGACACCGATCTGGGTGAGTACGAGCTATCCGAATGGCGATGGGTAGACGAGCGAGCGTCCTACGAGCGCGCTGTCGAGACCATTCAGGACCACATCGCGTCGGGCGACGTCTACCAGGTGAACTACACCACTCGGCTTCGCGCCACATTCTCCGGCGACCCGGTTGCGTTCTACCACGACCTTGCGGCGGCGCAGTCGGGTGGATACGGCACCTATCTCGACACGGGCCGATACCGGATCGTGAGCGCCTCTCCCGAACTGTTCTTCGATCGCCACCCGGTGCTTGGAGGTCGAGACCGGCTGGTGACTCGACCCATGAAGGGGACGGCAGGACGTGGCCGCTGGCCGGCCGAGGACATCGCTCGGCGCCGGGTCCTCGAGACCTCCGAGAAGGAACACGCCGAGAACCTGATAATCGTGGACCTCATTCGCAACGATCTCGGTCGGGTCGCCGACTTCGGAACCGTCGCGGTCAAGGACCTCATGGCGATCGAGCGCTACGACACGGTCTGGCAGATGACAAGCACGGTGGTCGGCGACGTCGATCCGGTAACTCCGCTCGTTGACCTGCTCGCCGCCCTGTTCCCGAGCGGGTCGGTTACCGGCGCCCCGAAGGTGCGTGTGATGCAACTGATCCGCGACCTCGAGACGGAGCCTCGCGGGGTGTACACGGGAGCAATCGGCTTCGTCGCCCCCGAAGGTGCTCCCGGCCCCAGGGCATCATTCAGCGTCGGCATTCGAACCGTGGCCATTGATGCGGAGTCCGGCGACGCCGAATACGGGATAGGGGGCGGGGTCACATTCGACTCAGACCCGCGGGCCGAGTACGAGGAGGCAGCTCTCAAGTCTCGAATCCTGAGCCACGGCAGATCAGACTTCGCGCTCATCGAAACGATGCGGTGGGGGCCCACTACGGGCTGGTACTGGTTGGACCTCCACCTCGACCGGCTCGAATCCTCAGCCGAGTACTTCGGTGTGCCGGTGCAACGCAAGGCGCTGGTCGAGCGGCTCAGCGCCGAGGTCGACGGTGGGGGAGAGTCACGGGTTCGGATCTCGGTCGACCGCCTCGGCCGCGTCGACGTCTCGGTGCAACCCCACGTTGACGGAGAGCGCCGATCTGTGACGGTTGCCGTCGACGCCGAACCCGTCGACTCGTCGAGCCCGTTCCTCTACCACAAGACCACCCGACGAGAGGTCTACGAGGAACGTAGCCAGCGTCATCCAAACGCTGACGATGTGCTCCTGGTGAACGAGCGCGGGGAGCTCACCGAATCAACGATCGCCAACGTTGCGGTCAAGCTGGACGGACAGTGGTCCACGCCACCCGTTGATGCAGGCTGCCTGCCGGGTATCTACCGCCATGTGCTGCTCGAGCAAGGTGACATCGTCGAACGAACGATCCGGTTGCGTGACCTCGAGGACTGCGAAGGGGTTGCCCTCCTGAACTCGGTACGCCAATGGCGCGATGCCGTCGTGGCGTTGGATCCCTAAGGCTCCGTATCGCCACGCTCCATGTTTCTCCTGTGTGGCTCGATGTGACGTGGTTGACTTGGATGGTCGCGTTCTCACGGAGGTGAACCGATGGACACGAGCACCCTATTGGCTGAGGAGTTCCAGCGCATCCCCGAGCTCGTTCGGGGCGCTTGTGAGGGCCTTGGCGTCACCGACCTGCTGTATCGGCCCGAGCCTGGGGCGAATTCGATCGCGTGGCTGGTGTGGCACTTGAGCCGTGTCCAGGACCATCACGTTGCCGAGATTGTCGGGGCAGAGCAGGTGTGGGCTGATCCCGTTTGGGCTGAGATGACCGGCATCGAGCGAGATGTCTCCGAGACGGGTTTCGGTGATACCCCGGAGCATGTGGCATCCGTGATTCCGCTGTCCTCGGCGGCGCTGGTGGCGTACAACGCCGCAGTGACGAAGCGTACGCTGGAGTATCTCGCCGGGGCCAACGACTCGGAGTTCGATCGCATCGTCGACGACTCCTACGACCCTCCGGTGTCGGTGGGCGTGCGGATGGCCAGCGTGATCAGTGACAATCTCCAGCACGTCGGTCAGGCGCGCTACCTCAGGGGGAGCATCGAACGCTTGCGGTGAGGTCCTGAATCCCGGCCGGGGCGGTAGACCATCGGGCGGTGCGGCCTTGGGCGGTCCGGACGGGCCGTGCCACAATGTCGGCATGAAGCTCTACATCGCAGGGCCACTCTTCACCCCCGGCGAACGGGAGTACCTGAATCGTCTGGCGGAACGACTCTCAGCGTCCGGGCACACGTGTTTCGTTCCGCATCAAGAGCAATCCGAAGTGCTCGACGCTCCAACGATCTTCGCCTTGGATTCTGAGGGACTACACGAAGCCGAGGCGGTTGTGGCATGGCTCGACGGCCCCATGGTCGATGACGGCACGGCCTGCGAAATCGGAGTCTTCACGGAGTTGATTCGGACAAAGCCCGATCGATACCGCGGAATCATCGGTTTGGCGACCGACTGGAGGGCGTGGCGCCGCCGTGACCGAGGTATGAGTGACGGGGGTATCAACTTCTTCATCGGGGGTGCGATTCTCGAATACGGGCGTTTGGTGTGGAGCATTGAAGAGGTGGAGAGCACGCTGGGGGAATGGGCGTGACGACGTTCACCCAGCGCTTTGCCAGCTCCAAGCCGATCATCGGTGTGATCCACCTGCCCGCCCTCCCCGGCTACCCGGGCTCACCCGGACTGGACGGTGTTGTCGAGAAGGCTGTGTCGGACCTGTCCGCGCTCGAGAGAGGTGGCGTGGACGGTGTCCTGGTCGAGAACTTCTCTGATCGACCCTTCCGACTCAAGGCGCGTCCCGAGACGGTCGCGGCCATGACACGGGTCGTGCGAGAACTCGTGCTGGCGACCGACACAACGATCATCGGAGTCGAGGTCCTCCTGAACGATCCGGCGGCGTCGTTCGCCGTGGCCAAGATGGCCGGGGCGGGTTTCATGCGAACGGACTTCTTCGTCGATCCGATGGAGCGCCCCGAGTTCGAGGGACCGATCGACATCGATCCGGAAGCCCTCATCTCCTATCGGCGGAGCATCGGTGCCGACGACGTTCTCCTCCTCGCGGACATCCACGTGAAGTTCGCCACGATGCTGGTCGATCGCTCATTGGCCGAATCGGCCCGCCTCGCCGCTCACCATGGCGCCGACGCGATCGGAGTGACGGGAAGCGAGACAGGAGATCCCCCAACGGCAAGCACAATCGAGCAGGCTAAGAGCGGTGCCGGCGCTTGCCCGGTCCTGGTCGGGAGTGGCTTGGACGTCGCGAATGCCGCGACGCTCATGGCGGCCGCCGACGGGGCGATCGTTGGAACCAGCGTCAAGACCGGCGAGCGCATAGACGCTGCGAAGGTGAGCGAGCTGGTCGGGACCGTCCGCGCCCTCAACAACAACAGGGAGAGCCGGCAGGGTTCCTGACCGGGTCGCTTCGGCGAGATGGTCGCGACAGACCGCGGCGCTACTGTGGGGTGCCATGTTGCAGGTCGTGGCCGGCGGCTTCACTCTGGACGACACCGTACTGCTCGACGATCGCGTGGTTCGCAATGCAGCGGGGGGCAATGTCCTCTGCGCCGGAGTCGGTACAAAGCTGGCAGGCGCGCAACCTGCGCTCCTCTCGCCCGTTGGACACGACTATCCGCAAGAGAACCTCGATACGCTCGAGACTGCGGGGTTCCTCATGGACGGGTGTCCTCGCTTGTCGGCGCCCGCCCTTCACCTCTGGGTGCTTCAAGAAGGTCCGAACCAACGTCAATTGGTGAACTGGCTCGACTCGGGAACAAACGAGCGGCTGGATCCTCGGCCGAAGCACATTCCGGACCACTATCTCCGGGCTGAATCGCTGCACGTTGCAAGCATTCCTGTTGACAGTCAGGTGGATCTTGTCGAGTCGTTCGCCGCCCCGGGCAGAGTGATCGGCGTTGATGCCCCGCACCTTCCCCTTGATAGAAGAGGTCGGGAGCAACTCGAACGGATGCTGGCGTCGGTCTCGGTCTTCCTCCCAAGCGCAGACGAAGTCGACGTCCTCTGGAATCTCGGGGCGGGATTGGATTCGTGCCGCCGCCTCGCCGCTCTCGGCCCCGAGGTGGTGGCCATCAAGATGGGTGATGCCGGATCGGTGGTCTGGAGCCGCGAGATGCAGAAGGGTTGGCGTGTTCCCGCCTACCGAACGAAGTCGATCGACTCGACCGGCGCTGGTGACGCCTTCTGCGGAGCGTTCTGCGCGACATACAGCAGGACCGGCGATCCGAGGGCGGCGGCCGTGAGCGGTACCGTCGCAGCGTCGTTTGTCGTGGAGGGCATCGGTGGTCTCCATGCGATCGACACGCCGCCCGCTGCCGTTGAACACCGGTCTGCATACGTGGATCAGCGAGTCGAGGTGCTCTCGGCGAAGAGGGGAGAGGTATGAAGCGCAAGATACTCGCGATGATGCTCGAGGACATCCATCAGCAAGGTGAGGTGGTGGCCGCTGAGGCACCCCGTATCCAAGAGCAGATTGATGTGATCAACTCCGAGCGTGGCCTTGGCGACGTCGAGCGCATCTTTCTGGTCGGCTGCGGTGACTCGCTGTACGCCGGAATGGCGGCCCGGCTCGCAATACAGGAGTGGAGCGGGACCTGGGTCGAGCCGGTCGAGTCGCTCGAGTTCCGATACCTCACCGGGGGACTGGCGGACACCAGCGTTGTTGTTGGCATCTCCGTTTCGGGGCAGGTCCAGCGAACGCTCGACTGTCTCGAGATGGCTCGGGAGCGTGGGGCGCTCACCATCGGGCTCACGGGAACGCCCAACAGCAAGATCCACACATGCGCCGATCACGTGATCGACATCGGAATCCGTGGGCGTGAACCGGGACCGGTGCCCGGAACGGTCTCTTACTTGGCGAATCTCGCGACCCTCTATTGGCTCGGCCTCGCCTTCGGTCTCGACGCGGGACGTCTCGCCTCCGACGAAGCGGACAGTCACCGGCAGGCAATCCTCGCGGCCCTCGGTCAGATCCGGGATGTTGCGGAGCGGAACGAGGCCAAGATTGGCCAATACGTGGAAGACCACTCGGCCCCACAGCCGTTGGTGCTCGTCGGAGGCGGTCCCAATTGGGCAACGGCCCACCTCGGCGTCGCCAAACTCCTCGAAGCGGCACTCGTCCTCGGCGTGGTCCAGGAACTCGAGGAATGGGTGCATGAGCAGTACTTCCTCACGGGCCCGCACCTTCACACCGTCCTGGTTGGGGCCGACGGGGTCACTGCAGACCGATTGGAACCAACGGCGCGCGCAGCCGTGGAGCTTGGCGCTCCGCTAGCACTTGTCCTGCCCGACGGAATCGATCTCGATGTTGAGGCGACCGCCGTCTGGACGTATCCAAGCGGGGTACCCGAAGTGTTGAGTCCCATCGTGACGGCAGTGCCGCTCGAACTTCTTGCCTACTCCCTCGCAGCCAATCTCGATCGCCACCCCTTCGACTACGACAACCCGACTCGCAAGCTGATTTCGGAGCGGACCATCTACCGGGACGGCGAGAGCGCTGAAACAATCACACGCCGACGGCCGGCACAGACCTGATTGCCGCCGGAATTTGAGGAAGCTCAGCCGACCCGGCGGTGCCGTCTAGTTTCACGGCGCTGCAACACTGGCCAGACCGACGGCCCGTGCCGACGATGAAGACCCGGCAACGGAGCTGACGCGATCGGCGGAAACGCCGGGACCACGAGCAGTCTCACCGTTTTGGATCGGCAACGTCCGACATTCACCGACGAGAGGACATCGTGGTGCCACCTTCAACCGTTGTGTTCGGCGCTGACTCTCGCCGTGAGCTCACAACGCACGCGGGGCCTCGATGCATCCGGTGAGCACACCAACCGGTCCCGGGCATCAACCACGCCGCTTCATCGGCTGGCGCATCGCGGTGCTCGCCACCATCACCGGCGCAATGACCGGTCCCGGCCAGACGATCGGGGTGTCCGTGTTCGTCGACCCGATGATCGCCGGCCTCAACCTGACCCGCTCGCAGGTCTCGATGGCCTACCTCATCGGAACCCTTGTGGGTGCCTTTTTGCTGCTGCCGGTCGGTCGGTGGATCGATCGGGTTGGATCGCGGCAAGCCATGACATGGATCGGCGTCGCGTTCGGTGTCGGCCTGGTCGCGATGAGCGGAGTTCGAGGGTTCGTGACACTTGCCATCGGATTCACGCTCATTCGGTGGCTCGGGCAGGGGTCGCTCGGTCTGGTGAGTGTCGTTTCGATCACCCACTGGTTCGAGCGCAGACGGGGCACGGTCTTTGGCGTGTCGTTCACGGTCGTGAGTGCCCTGATGGCGCTGACTCCGGTCTTCCTGGGCTTCGCGATCGAGGCGTACGACTGGAGGACCGCCTGGGTGATCGCAGCCATGGCGGTGTGGCTCGTCGTCATACCGATCGCACGGTTCGGCATCGTGGATCGACCCGCGGACGTGGGGCAGCATCCCGATGGGGACGACGCGCCGACTGCCGCAAGCGCGCGTTTGCGAACCGCCGGGTCTCGAACGAGGCGAGAGGCACTCGGAGAAGTCCGATTCTGGCTGCTGAATCTAGCGGTTGCGGTCACGGCGATGCTCGTGACGGCACTGAACTTCCATCAGATCTCCATCCTGGGCGAGGAAGGCTTTTCGGCAACCGAAGCTGCGGCGATGTTCCTCCCCCAGGTGGTCGGAGCGATCGTCGCGGGGCTTGTCGTGGGCGCACTGGCGGATCTCGTACCGGCGCGATTCCTGGTGGTGATGTCGATGGGGATCCTGGTGTGCAGCCTCCTCTTGATCAACTTCATCCAGCCGGGATGGCAAGTAGTCCTCTATGCCGTCATGTTGGGAGCATCCGCCGGTGCCCAGCGACCGTTGGTGGCAACGTTGCTGCCACGCTGGTACGGGGCGGTCCACATCGGTGCGATCCAGGGTGTATCAACGCTGATCGGCGTCGCCGCGTCGGCGGTTGGTCCAGTGGCCCTTGCTCTGGTGAGTGCCTGGTTGGGCGGCTACACCGAAGCAGCCCAACTGCTCGCTGTCTTGCCCTTCATGATCGGCGTGGCCTCACTGGCGATCTCCGAGCCTGAGTTCGAGTCCCGGTCTGCAGCACCGCAGCAGTGATCATGTCGACGGCGGACGGGAGCTCTCAGTAGCACCAATCGGAGTGTCGATCACGGTGCCTCTGTCGTGGTGGTCGTGGTCGTGGTGGTCGTGGTCGTGGTGGTCGTGGTCGTGGACGAAGTGGTTGTTGGTGCCACCGTGGTGGTGGTGGTCGTGGACGAAGTGGTTGTTGGTGCCACCGTGGTGGTGGTGTCCGGTGGCAGGGTGGTCGTGGACTCCTCGGGCAGGGTCGTCGTTGTGGTGTCGGGTGGCACGGTGGTGGTGGTGTCCGGTGGTACCGAGCATCGCACTGAGCCTGGCACGGTCGAGCACGATGCCACTTGGATCTTCCTGGCGTTGCCTCGGTACCGCCACACGAACGGCTCACGCACGACGGTCCCGTCCGGGTAGGTGATCACGCGGGTCACCGTCACGGTCCAGCCCTCCGATCCTCGCGACACGACCTTCTCGACGCCGGGATCGAGGCTCGGGTTCTCCTCGTAGATCAACCGGGGCTCGGTGAAGTTCCGCCGCTCTGAGCGCTGCGACTCGACCTTCAGGCCGCCGTTGTTCCCGAAGAACAACACGGTGACCGACGAGGAGGTCACGCCGGTCCTGATGATGACAGGAGCATCGGTGTTGTTGCGGAAGACCACATCGGGGTGCGGATATCCGAGCGTGGCCTCTCTGCCTTCGGGGTACTTCGAGAAGTAGATGCTGTGCGGCTGGTGCTCGATGTCCTCGTAGCCGCCGAAGAACACGGCGTTGAAGAACGTGGTGCCGAACTGGCTCACACCACCACCGACGTTGGTGGGGCTGTCGCAGCAGTAGACCTCGCCGTTGATGATTGCCCCATCGCGCACGTAGCCCTTTGCCTCTGTGCGCCGGCCAACGGTTTCGTTGATCGAGAATGTCTCGCCAGGCCATACGATCGATCCGTCGACGGTCTTGGCCATGGTGTGGATGTTCGTCACGCGGGGCTGGCCGCTCGGGTACCTCGTCGTGAACGACGACACCAGCTCGAGGGGACCCCACGCTTCGACTTCTTCGATGGTGATGTCCGGTTCGACGTCATCGACAATGGGGAGGGAACCAACGCCTACACCGAGAGCCGCCTTGAAGAGGGCCGGGGTGAGGGCATCGAAGTCAACGCGACTGCCGTTCTCCGGGGGAGTCACCGTGACGCGTCCGGCGGCGACGTTGGTGTCTATCTGGACTTCGACCGGTGGTTGCCCGAGCTCGGCGGCGCGAGGTTCAACCGCGGCGGCGATGATGTCCGGATCGAGGCCGATATCGATGTGTGCCGGTGACTCGATCACGAATTCGATCATCACTGCGTCGGCGATCTCCGTCGGGGTGATCACCAGGGTCGCGTCGTAAACGGCATTGCGGAGCGTGACGGGCCGACTGATCAGCTGTTCGATGGTCGCTGCCGCATCATCGAGATCTTCAGTGGAAAGAGCGGCGGGCAGGTCGAGAAGTGGAATCTCCTCCGGTCCGTGACGACCGGCGAGGAACGCCGACTCAACGACGGCGCGTGCGGCCTCCCGGTCGATCCGCAAGCCTGCTCTCGGGTAGTCGATCTCAACCGTACGCCCGACAATCCGCAGGTCGCCGTCGAATGCCGGGACGCGGATCGCCTCACGTTCCCATTGTTCGATGATCTGCTCGATTGAGTCACCGTCGATGGCGACGTCTACCGGAGCGTTCACGGCGGATGAGGTGAAGCTCCGAACCCACGGGAGTAGACCGCCGATCAGGCCATCGTCGCCTGCGGTGTCAACCTGGGCAACCGCCGTTTCCACCTCGACGCTGAGCCCCACATCGGCCGGATCCAGTTCGAACGTCTTGCCGTTCACTACGAAGAGTGAGGGCTGTGCGTAGATGGCGTCCTGTTCCGCACGAACGACGGCGAGCGCCTCCTCGGGGGTCAAGCCCGCGACATCAATGCCGGCAACGGATACGTTGCGCGGCAAGTCCCCGCTGTTCATCCACCGGTCGGTGGCATACACCGCGACCGGCAACAGCAGGATCAGCAGAGGAGCGAGGACGAGGACCGCAGTCCTCCCCACCTTGGTTTTCACGACACCCCCGTCAGGCGTTGTTGTGTTTCCTGCACCACTTAGGGCATCAATGGTATCTCGGGTTTCGGGAACTGCGCCTTGAGCGGATGTCTCAGATAGTGGCGATACGAATTCACAGTGTGTTCCCACCGTGGTCGAGGGCTCAATGCGGCCGTTCAGCGGTCGGAACGGGGAGTCCCGATTTGTGGATCGGACGGCGCGTTCGGCGTGGGCGCCACCGCTGCAGATGAGCACGGCGAGTGATGAAAACATGAGTCTATTCCTATTAGATACAGCCCTTCTGCGGAATACCCCGCGCCGCTTGATGGTTGCACGTTGCCCAACAGAGAGAAGGAGCGAGGCTCGCATGGCGAATACTCGAGAACTCACCCTCCCGGTCCTGCCACTCAGCAACGGGGTCGTGTTCCCACACATGGTGGTCACGCTGCGGACGGAGACCGAAGAATCACGAACGGCGGTCGCGGCCGCCGAGGAGTCTGACGGTTTGTTGCTGCTCGTGTCCAAGCTGGACGGCACGTACGCAACGGTCGGAACCGTTGCCCAGATCAAGGACTCGGATGGCGGCAACGTCGTCGTCGAGGGTCTCGCCCGTGCTCGCGTGGGTGTCGGCCGGACCGACGAACAGGGAGCGCTTTGGGTCGAGACCGAGCAGTGCCCGGAAGCCGACGTCCGCGATGAAGCGCTTGATGACCTGGTCGGCGAATACCGGGCCGTCGTGCGCGAGGTACTCGAACAGCGAGGCATGAGCGGTGTGGCCGATCGTGTCCTCGGGATCGAGAACCCGAGCCAGCTGGCCGACCTGGCGGTCTACTCGCCGGACCTCTCACTCGAACAGAAGATCGAACTCCTCGAGACACTGGACATCCGAGAACGGCTCGGCAAGTTGATGTCGTGGATGAGCGAGGTCCTCGCCGACCTGACGCTGCGCCGGAAGGTCCGCGACAGCGCAACCGAACAGATCGACAAGTCCCAGCGCGACTACATGCTCCGCCAGCAGCTCGAAGCAATCAAGAAAGAGCTCGGTGAAGAGGGCGACGCTGCATCCGAATACCGGCAGAAGCTCACCGAGGTCGACCTCTCCGAGCAAGCCCGCGACGCCGTAGAACGCGAGATCGACCGACTTGAGCGGATGTCCGAACAATCTCCCGAGCACTCTTGGATCCGCACCTGGCTCGACACCATGTTCGATATTCCCTGGGGCGAGACCTCCGAAGATCGCCTGGATCTCGACGAAGCATGGGCGGTGCTCGATGCCGACCACACCGGCCTCGCCGACGTGAAGGAACGCATCGTCGAGCACCTGGCGGTCCGCAAACTGCGCAAAGAGCGCGGCCTCGAGAACGCCGGCAATCTGCGAGAAGGTGCGATCCTGCTCCTGGTCGGACCCCCTGGTGTCGGCAAGACGTCGCTCGGTGAGTCGGTCGCTCGTGCCCTTGGCCGCAAGTTCGTGCGTGTGGCGCTTGGCGGTATTCGAGACGAGGCCGAGGTGCGTGGGCACCGGCGGACCTACGTCGGCGCACGCCCCGGGCGGATCGTTCGAGCCCTCATTGAGACCGAGACGATGAACCCGGTCTTCCTCCTCGACGAGATGGACAAGGTCGGATCTGACTGGCGCGGCGATCCCTCGTCAGCCCTGCTCGAGGTGCTCGATCCGGCGCAGAACCACACGTTCCGGGATCACTATCTCGAACTGGATGTCGACCTCTCCGATGTGCTCTTCATCGCAACCGCCAATGTGCTGGAGACCATTCCTGCGCCCTTGCTCGACCGCACTGAGGTGATCCGCCTCGACGGGTACACGGATCTCGAGAAGGTGGCGATTGCCCGCGATCATCTGCTTCCCCGCCAGATTCGCGGCGCAGGCCTGGAACCCGAGGAGATCGCCGTCACCGAAGAGGCGCTGACGGCCATCGTCGATCGCTACACACGGGAAGCAGGAGTCCGTTCACTCGAACGCGAGCTTGGAAAGCTGACCCGCAAGGTGGCCACCAAGGTCGCTCGTGGTGAAGACGCCGAAGAGGTCATCGACGTTGACGAGCCGAACATCAAGGACCTCCTGGGCAAACCCAAGGTCTGGCGCGACGAGGCCAAAGACCGCACGGCCATCCCTGGCGTTGCGACCGGTCTGGCCGTCACCGGGGCCGGTGGCGACGTTCTGTTCATCGAAGCAACCTCGATGGACGGCGAGGCGGGATTGACATTGACCGGACAGCTCGGTGACGTGATGAAGGAGTCGGCGCGTATCGCCCTCTCCTACGTCGAGTCGCACGCCGACCAGCTGGATATCAGTCCTGATGACTTGAACCGCAAGTTCCACCTCCACGTGCCTGCGGGTGCGGTGCCGAAGGACGGGCCATCGGCCGGGATCACCATGACAACGGCGCTGGTTTCGTTGCTGTCCGGACGGAATGTGAAGCACGATCTCGGCATGACCGGAGAGATCACGCTGCAGGGGAACGTTCTTGCCATCGGTGGTGTCAAGCAGAAGGTGCTCGCTGCCCAGCGGGCCGGTCTTACAGAGGTGATCATCCCCGCACGCAACGAGGCCGACCTCGATGACGTGCCCGAGAGCTCACGCGACGAGATGACGTTCCATATCGTCGAGACGATCGACCAGGTCCTCGACAAGGCATTCGAACCGGCGTGACCTTGACGCAATCGCATGGTCGCCCCAGTGCGAAGGACCGACGACAAGCCCCCCGGCGAGCACCGGGGGGCTTGTCGGGTCGCCGCCACCAGGCGTGGCGCTTCGTTCGTAGAGATCGGGCCGTTGTGTATTGACGGCGCTTGATGCTCGGGGCCGCCCGGAGGTGCTGCGATGTCAAGGGGGCATTGACTTCGGCCGCTGGGGGCGTAGGTTCGGTGCGAGTAGGTCCATGCTCCGGGGAGGGGCAGAGAGTCAGGCAATACATGGGACGACCATTCACGCTATTCGCAACTGTGATGGTTCTCGTCGGAGTGATGGCAGGGTGTTCGAATTCGGGCAGCGCTACCGGAGGGTCGAGCGAGGACAGCGACGCGGCCGACGACGGTGCAAATACGGCGATCGCTGCGACCGCAACCACGGCGGTGGCGCCTACCGCGACGGTAGATGCGCCGGTCACGACCACAACCCCCGTCGCCACTACTTCGACCGCTCCGGCGACAACGGCTCCGACGGGTGCACAGGACGTCCTGCTCACCTTCGACGCTGAGCAGTGCATCTACCAGGGTCCGTCTGAGGGTGTGCTCTCGGAACCGCTGAACTTGGAGCTCATCAACAACTCTGACGTCGCTGCAATCGGCCGGGTCAGCTGGGTGCCACCCAACTTCCTTGGAGAGGTGATGCCGACGGTGGGCACGGACTTCCCCCTCTCAGACGGCCGGGGAGGAATGATGGTGGCCTTCTACGTTGAGGCACAGAGTGGAACGGTGGCGTCTACCGGCGCGTTCGTTCCCGCACCCGGAACATACGTCCTCGATTGTGAGAGTCTCGACGGCGCCACGGTTGTGCATACCTGGCGGCCCGCAGCTGTCGAATTCTCCCCATGAGAAGCTGCGCCGCTTGCGCTCTTTGTCGATTCCGAGGAACTCGAGATTGAAGGCGCCCTCGGCCGATTGCGCATCCGTAGGCCAGTTCACTCCGTGGATCCGGCTGCTTCCGCGACCCGGCGAGCACCGGGGGGCTTGTCGGGTCGCCGCCGCCACCACCACCACCACCACCACCGGCAGCTCAGCCGCACAGCGGCGCAGTGTGTGCTTGGCTGAACACAGACCGAGAGGAGTGGCGATGGGCGAGACAAACCGCACGGTCATGCGATTCCAGTGGCAAGCGCACAAACTGCTCTGGAACGCGTCGGGTGGCCGGATCGGCCGCAATGTAGGTGGCCTGCCCATACTCGAACTCGTGACGACGGGCCGGAAGTCCGGTGAACCTCGGCAGATCCTCATCACGTACTTTGACCATGAAGGTTCACCTGCGCTGGTCGGCACGAATGCAGGGAGGGACAGCGACCCAGCCTGGGTGCTGAACCTTCGGGCGGAACCAAATGCCCGGGCCCGGTGGGACGGCGCATGGCGCACAGTCACTGCCCGTGAGCTCATCGGCCGGGAACACAATCAAGTGTGGGAGGCGGCCGTTGCGTTGAGCTCGGCGTACTCCGACTACGCGGAGTCGTTGACCCGGCCGATTCCGATCATGCTGCTCGTCGAAGACTGATCACCCGGGGTCGATGGAGACGGTCTCTTCGATCAGCTGACGAAGTCGACCGTGACCTCGGTGCCGGTCGACCCGCCCGCTTCCAGCCGGTCGAGATTCTCGATGGTCACTTCAGCGATCTGTTGCACCGCTTCCTCGGTGAAGAAGGCTTGGTGCCCGGTGACGAGCACATTGGGGAAGGTGAGCAGTCGGCTGAAAACGTCATCCTGGATCACGGTATTCGACAGGTCCTCAAAGAAGAGGTCCCCCTCCTCTTCGTAGACATCGATGGCGAGGGACCCGATCTTGCCGGACTTGAGGCCGTCGATCACCGCCGTGGTGTCGATGAGCGCTCCGCGCGACGTGTTGATCAGCATGGGCCGACGCTCCATTTGTGCAATCGCCTCGGCGTCTATGAGGCGGCAGGTCTCCGGCGTCAGCGGGCAATGCAGGGTGATCACATCCGAACGAGCGAGCAGCTCTGTCAGGTCCACATATGGGATTCCCATGCCGACGATGACGTCGCTCGGGTAGGGGTCGTGAGCAATCACATTCATGCCAAACCCCTGGAAGATCGTTGCGACAACCTGGCCGATCATCCCCGTCCCGATGACTCCGACCGTTTTGCCGATCAAGTCTCTTCCCAATAGTCCGTCGAGTCTGAAATTCCCGTCACGTACGCGGTTGTGGGCGCGATGGATGTTGCGGTTGAGCGCCAGCAAGAGCGCAAGGGTGTGCTCGGCAACCGCGTGCGGTGAGTACGCCGGAACCCGCACGACGGTGATCCCGAATTCCGCGGCCGCCGCAAGATCAACATGATTGAACCCGGCGGACCGGAGGGCAAGGAACTGCACCCCGAGGCCGGCGAGATCCTCGATCACCTGCCGGTCAACGAGATCGTTTACGAACACGCAGACGGCATCGGCGTCCGCAGCGAGCGATGTGGTGGTGTGGTCGAGCTTCGCCTCTAGGAACCGAAGATCATGGCCGGTGTTGGCTTCGCCCAGGTAGGTCTCGTCCCACGGCCGCGTGGAGTAGATCGCAACATTCATACGCCGGAGCCTACGCCTGCGCAGTGAGTCATTGATTGCGAATCGCAGCGCTACCAGCCGTACGGGGATGAACGAAGCGGCCATCGGTCGCGCGATTGCCTGCGCCGATGTGGACTGATCTACGAACGTCTGTTGCCATAGCCGAATGGTCACCCCCAACGTAGGGCCATGGACAAGATCGCGATCATCGTGACCGGCCTCGCAGTCCTCTTCGGCGCGTGCAGCGCGGACACCGAGGTGGCACCCGGCGACGGCCGCCTTGCCGTCATCGACGACACGGGAAACGTCGTCACGATGGCGCCCGACGGCGCGGACATCGTCACCCTCCTCGCCGACGGCGGCGGCCGAGTCACATACTTCCAGCCGATCTGGTCACCCGACGTTTCGAGAATCAGCGTCACACGGTCAGACGCCGGGACGTATTCCATCGAGATCATCGACGTCGACACCGGGGATCAGACGAGCACCGTAACCGACGTGAACTCCTTCTACCAGTACTGGTCACCCGACGGTTCGCAGCTGGCTTCGTTGTCCTCGACGGGCCCCGGGGAGCTCGGTCTTGACCTTCTCACGATCGGGGTGGCAGACGTTCCGAGCCGCCTTGCCGAGGGCCAGCCTCTCTACTTCTCCTGGAACCCGGAATCCTCCAACCTCGTCGCCCACATCGGGGACGCTCCGCTTGAGGTCTTGCTTCCCGAGGGCACGCCTCCTGAATTCGGGGTGTCCGGCGACTTCTCAGCACCGCAATGGACCGAAGGGGGCATCCTGCACGTCGGCACAACACCGCGTCGTCAGCAGCTGATGCGCACGACGGCCGACGGTGGCAGCGAGCTGATCGCGTCCGTGCTCGGCGGGGCAATCTTCACCGCAACTCCCGATGGACAGCGCATCGCTGTCTTGCCGGCCGAGAGCGACGACGTGGGTTTGTCCGTAGTCGCGCAGCAGGCTCCCATCCTGCCGAGGGGACGGTTGGTCGTTGTCGACTCAGGCGAAGGTGGCTTCGTGGAGGTCGACGCCGGGGTTGTTGTTGCGTTCTTCTGGGACCCGACCGGCGAACGGCTTCTGGTTCTTGAAGTCGCCGACAACGGTGGGTTCCGTTGGCGCGTGTGGGAAGACGGCGCGTCGCAGGCGTTTCCGGAGTTCGTCCCGTCACCGGGGTTCCTGCGCGACCTCGTCCCGTTCTTTGATCAGTACGCCCAAAGCATGACGTTGTGGTCGCCCGACGGCACCGCGTTCGCGTATCCCGGAGTCCTCGCCGGCGAGGCGGGCATCTGGCGACAGGATCTCTCGGAAGGGAACCCCACACGTGTTTCCGGTGGTTCGTGGGTTGCATGGTCGAGCGGTTGAACACGTGGCGCTCAGCCGTCCGGACCCGGACTCGCGGCGGTCCCGGTCATCTACGGCCGACATGTTGTGTGAATCTCAGGAGGCCGTGCTCGACCCAGAGTCAGCGATGGCCGCTCGAGCGGCGTAGTAACCGCACATTCCGTGCACCCCGGCACCCGGCGGTGTAGCGGACGAGCACAGGTAGACCCCTTCCCCGATCCGGTATGGGCGTGATGTCCCGAATCGAAGCAAACGACGGACGCTGTAGGCACCTCCGGCGATATCACCCCCTACGTAGTTGGGGTTGTGGGCCTGATAGTCGGACGGGCTCATCACGTGCCGAGCCAGTAGTCGATCGCGAAACCCTGGTGCGAAGCGCTCGATTTGCGCCTCGATCAGCGGTGTCATGTCGCGATCCGAACGCGCCGGGACGTGGCAGTAGGCCCACGCGGTTTGCCCATCTCCCGGTGCTCGCAGTGGATCGAACAACGATTGCTGCGCCACGATGACGAACGGGCGTTCGGGATGATCCCCGACGTGTACGGCATGCTCAGCGGCAGCAATCTCCTCGAAGGTGCCGCCGACGTGGACGGTACCGGCTCGCCTGCTTGCACCATCGGCCCAAGGAATGGGACCGTCCAAAGCCCAGTCAACTTTGAAGACACCGGGACCATGCTTCCACGCCGACAAGCGCCGCCGCGTTGCGGCATCGAGCCGGCGACCGGCGAGCCGAACGGCCGCGCCAGGCATCACGTCGAGGAGGACCGGTCCGGTCGTCGGAAGGTCTGACTCCGACGTGGTCGCGCGGCCGGTCTGCACCGAGCCTCCCCCTGCTTCGACCAATGCGGCCATTTCCTCGGCGATGCGCTGTGACCCGCCCCGAACGAGTGGCCACCCGTGTGCGTGGGCCAGCACCGAGAACAGCGTCGCAAGCGCCCCCGTCAAAGGTGCGGTGAATGGGGCGATCGCGTGGGCGGCCATGCCGGCCAGCAGACCACGCGCCTGCTCTGTCTTCAGAGCGCGCACCATCAACGACGCAGGGAGCAAACCGGGGATACCGAATCTCCCGAGCGTGACCGGATGTGGAGGTGGGAACGGCACGGGTCCGAGGACCTGCGCAACCAGATCGTCCGAATGGCCCACGAGACTGCCCACGTAGCGGCGATAGCGGTCGCCATCCGGCCCGAGACCGGTCACGGTCTCATCGAGGCTCCGATAGAGAACACCGGCCCGCTCACCGTCGAGCGGATGGGAGACGGGAATCTCCGGTTGAATCCAGTCACCAATGCCTATTGAACGGAAGAAGGGTGACGCGACTCCAAGCGGGTGGATGGCCGAGCAGACATCGTGGAGGAAACCCGGGAGCGTGAGCTCTTCGGTGCGTGTACCGCCGCCGATGGTGCTGGATTTCTCGACGACAAGCACCTGCCGGCCCGAGCGTGTGAGTTCCACGGCCGCGGCGAGACCATTTGGGCCGGAGCCCACAACAACAGCATCAAAACGGGTCACTCCATGATTATGGCCTCCCACGGCCAGTTGACGGGTAACACCAACAGCATCCTGAACAGGGCAGGCGCTCATGGCCTTCCGTGCTGCGGAGTTGGCCAGTGAGACACGTGCGACGAGGATGTGGGGGTCTTTGTCTCTCCCACGGAGCCTGAATCCACGGTTGGTCGGCGGCGACGGACGAACTCGGCTTTCGCCGCAAGGGGTTCGGTCCTATTCCTCCCCCTCAGGGGGAGGAATCCCAGAAGGGGTCAGCACGAGTTGTATGGGACACAGTTCTGGTGACACGCCAAATCGACGATCAGCCAGTCGCAACAAGACCTCCGCAGTGATGGGTGCGCTCAAGTCCGTGGATTCAGGCGGAGTGGGGGAGACGCGGCTGGACGGATGTCCGGTCGCAGAGGGGGCTTCTCGTTATCCGGCGGGCTTCATCTGCGCGATTCAGTCTCCCAGAGCCCTCTCCGCATCCGAGCTTCGCTCAGCCGCGCCTCTCCCACCCTCGGAGGGAGAGGCAATTGCCGCTGCGGGGGCGGTGTCTGTCGCGTCAACAACGGTCCCGAGCAGAACACCGAAGGGGCAGCGTCGTAGTATCTCCGCGTATGCCTCCTTCTGTTCTCATCATCGGCGCCGGCATGGCAGGAATCACGAGCGGGCGAGCGCTCGAAGCTGCCGGCTTCGATGTGCTGCTGCTCGACAAGGGCAGGGCTGTTGGCGGCCGCATGGCCACACGGCGCATCGGCGAAGCGACGTTCGACCACGGCGCTCAACACGTCAGCGTGCGCACCGCGAGCTTTGAGCGAGAGGTGGAGGCCCTTGTCCGGCAGGGAACGGCGGACGTCTGGTACCGCTCGGAGAGTGTCACACACCCTGAACGCGGGATGGAGGACCGCTACGCGGGTATCGGTGGCATGCGTCGCATCCCCGAAGCCCTCAGCGATGGGCTGCATGTGACCACGGGGATCCGAGTGAATCGTCTCAGCATCGACACCGACGGTGTGGCCGCGATCGCCGGGAACGAGCCCGTGGCGACGGCCGACGCTGTGATCCTTACGCCTCCGCTGCCACAGACGCTCGAACTGCTTGCAGCGAGCAACGTCAGAGGTGGCAGTGAGGTCGACTCCCTCGCCGCTGTCGAATACGACGCCGTCCTTGCAGTCATGGCGTCGCTCGACGCACCGCCAATGATGGTCGACGGCCACCGTGCGTTCGGCACCGGTCCGATCGGATGGATAGCCGACAACCAACAGAAGGGCGTGTCGGCCGTTCCCGCCCTCACGATTCACTCGTCTCCCGAGTTCGCCAGGATGCACGTCGATTCTGACCCGGACCGGTGGATGTCGGAGCTCCTTGTGGCCGCTCGGCCGTTCCACCAAAGCACGGTTGTGCACGCCGTTGCCCATCGGTGGCGGTTTGCGCAGCCTCAGGCAACCATGGACGTTGGCGCCGTCGCGATCGATGCTCCGGCGCCGGTAGTACTCGCGGGAGAGGCGTTTGCCGGAGCCCGCGTCGAGGGGGCGCACACGTCGGGGAAGGCTGCCGCTCGGCTCATCATGGATCGAGTGGGCTGACGATCTGTTCCGGGTGTGTCTCGGAGACCGCTTCAGCTACAAAGGCACGAACGTGATCGCTCGCTCCCAAGCTACTCGTTTCCGGCCGCATCGGTTGTGACAACCAGCTCCGCAGACGGTCCAGCTGCCTCTCGCTGATCGTGCAGGTAGACCTCCTGGAATCGGGCGTACCCGTACCAGAGTATTGCTGCGCTCACGAGGATGAACACGACGGATCCGATGGCGAAAAGGGCGCCTTCTGTCATGGGGAATCATCCTCGCCAACCAGCACGAGGACACCGAGGCCGAGGAGTGTTGGGACCCAAAGGCCGACGAACACACCCATCTCGCGATCTACGAAGAACCAGAGCGTGACCGAAAGAACGAAGGAGAAGAACGCCGCGGCAAGAAACACAAGTTTGGTTCTGTGGAACGCCGAGATGCGGCTCCACGTGCTTCCTTCGCTCGCCGGTTTTGTGGTCGATCGGGTTGTCACGTCGTCTCCTTCAAGTCCTTGCTCTTCTTTCGAAGCCAGACCGCAGTCGGGATGTCGAACGGCTCGACGCCCCGATTGAGGCGTCCACGCCCAAACGCCCGTCGCTCCCGAGTACGCGCCATTGCGGACGATCGGACAGATTCCTGCAGGTTCTTGAAGAGGCGCACCCAGCAGGCAGTCGGGGGGAGACGTCACCAACTGGGTGCGCCGACCCTGCGCCCCCCACGAAACCAGACGCACCCGCTGATTCCGCAACAACGGGACCCCACCCCGCTGGCGTCGCGAACTACGGGTGCGCCACAGCCGACCCTACGCCGAATACGCGGGCCGTGGGTGATGATTCGGAGCGTGCGGCGCACTGCGTGAACTCCGCCTCGGTTTCCGGCGGGGAGCAGGCCTAGGTGCCGGGCTGCTCCGTGACTCCCTTGAGCTGCGTGAGTCCCTTCTCGAAGTCCGGTCCGACCATCTTGTCCATGCTCTTGAAGACGCCCATTACCCGCGTCATCAGCGTCATCGGCCCGGTCATCGTCCATGTGACCTCGGTTGTCTCGCCTTGAGCTTTCAGACCTAAGGTCGTGGTACTGCTGGACTTGAACGGCTTCAGGAAATCCAATGCGATCTGCACGCTGGACGGTTCCACCGCTTCGGTGATCTTCATCCGGCCCTCACCGGCTTTGCGATTCCCCGACCACGCATAGCTCGCCCCGACTCCTGAGTCGGCTCCCGAGTAGGTGCGCTTCATATCCGGATCTAGGTCGTCCCACGGGGACCAGGTCCGCTAATTGCGGAAGTCGGCGATCTGCACGTAGACCTCTTCGGCCGGTGCATTGATGATGGTGGTGCGTTCAACGGTGTAGGTATCAGCCATGCGACGAGGCTACACAACGGCTTCCGGCCGTGAGATGGATTCTTCCACACGACACGACCGCCTGAATGAGCAGCTTGGCGGCGCCGGAGAAGCCGTCCGAGTTCGAGTGGTACCTTGCGTTACGCGACGGAGGTGCCTGTATGACGACCGTTCGTGACGCCCGCTACGACGTGCTCTTCGAGCCCGTGCAGATCGGACCGGTGATCGCTCGAAACCGGTTCTACCAAGTTCCGCACTGCAACGGCATGGGATACCGTGATCCGTCGGCGCTGGCCGCAATGAGGGGTGTGAAGGCCGAAGGCGGCTGGGCCGTTGTCGCCACCGAGGAGACCGAGATCCACCATTCCTCCGATGTCGCCCCCTACGTCGAGGGCCGGATCTGGGACGACCGCGATATCCCTGCCCACTCCCTCGTCACCGACGCCATCCACGCCCACGGATCACTCGCCGCCATTGAACTCGTCCATTCCGGCATGGCGGCCAACAGCATGTATACCCGTATCCCGCCCATGGGTCCCTCACATCGGCCGACGTCGGGCGACCTCTACCCGATCCAGGCGCGCCGGATGGACAAAGGGGACATCGCTGACTTGCGGCGCTGGTATCGCGAGGCGACGGTCCGCTCGTTGCAGGCCGGCTACGACATCGTCTACGTCTACGCCGGGCACAATCTGTCGACGCTCCAGCACTTCTTGTCGCCGCGATACAACACCCGAACCGACGAGTACGGCGGCTCCCTCGAGAACCGGGCACGCCTCCTGCGCGAGGTGCTCGTGGACACGCTGGAGGCCGTCGACGGCATGGCAGCGGTCGCCTGCAGAATCGTCGTCGACGAGCTGATTGGGCCGAGCGGATTCACTCGGGATGAGATGGTCGAGCTGCTTGGGATGCTCGGTGAGCTTCCCGATGTTTGGGATTTCATGGTGGGCGCCTGGCCCGATGACTCCGTGACCTCTCGGTTCGGAGCCGAGAGCGAGCGTGAGGATCTCATCGGAGGCCTCAAGGATCTGACGTCGAAGCCGGTCGTCGGAGTCGGCCGATTCACCTCACCCGACACGATGGTCCGGCTGATCCGCCAGGGGGTCCTCGACTTCATCGGTGCTGCGAGGCCGTCGATCGCTGATCCGTTCCTGCCGAAGAAGATCGAGGAAGGCCGGCTCGCCGACATCCGAGAGTGCATCGGATGCAACATCTGCGTGTCCGGCGACTACACAATGACCCCGATCCGATGCACACAGAATCCATCGATGGGAGAGGAGTGGCGCCGCGGCTGGCATCCCGAGGTGATGCGTCCCAAGGACTCGGACGACCGAATCCTCGTGATCGGAGGAGGGCCGGCCGGCTTGGAAGCAGCCATGTCCGCGGGGAAGCGCGGCTTCGGCGTGGTTCTCATCGAGGCAACCAGAGAGTTGGGAGGACGAGTTTCCAAAGAAGCCCTGCTCCCCGGGCTGGCGGAATGGCGCCGCGTGGTCGACTACCGCACGACGCAGCTCGACCGCATGGCGAACGTCGACTACTACTTCGAGAGCAGCATGTCTGCCGGAGAGATCCTCGCCTACGAGTTCAACCATATCGCCGTCGCCACTGGGTCATCGTGGCGGCGAGACGGCGTTGGTGTTACACACGCCGGACCAATCGCATTCGTCGATCCAGTCGACATACTCACGCCCGACGATGTGATGTCGGGTGATCGACCCACCGGCGAGCATGTGGTCGTGTTCGATGATGATCACTACTACATGGGCAGCGCGATGGCTGAGCTGTTCGTCGGAGAGGGCTACTCAGTCACGCTCGTGACCCCCGAGCCGGAGGTGGCGGCATGGGCTCACAAGACGATGGAGCAACACCGAATCCAGGCCCGTCTGCTCGATCTCGGTGTGCGGATTGTTGTTGCCCATACGGCAGACCGAGTGACGTCCGACGGAATCATCGTCTGCTGCGCCTATACCGGCCGGGAACAGGGGATCGACTGTGACGCGGTGGTGCTCGTCACGAGCCGTCTGCCGAATGGGTCGCTCTCGCTCAATCTGCTCGAACTGCGAACCGAGTGGAAGGACGCCGGCCTGGTCTCGGTACGGGCGGTTGGTGACGCGTTCAGTCCCGGGAGCATCGCAGCAGCCGTGTGGGACGGGCGCAGGTTCGCGGAAGACGTGGGTAGATCAGGAGCACGCGGTCCATTCCCGCGGAACGTCGCCGCGATCTGAGATCTCAGGCCGGGAGCAGCGGGAACGTCATGCGACGATTCCCACTGCCCCGAACCGCATCACGTCCGGTGCGCTACGACGCAAGGGTTGCGTCGAGCGTGATTTCGACGTTGCCGACCAGAGCGTTGCTGACCGGACAGCCGAGCTTGGCTTCTTCGGCGAGTTCGAGGAATGTCCCCTCGGGAATTCCCGGGACCTGGCCAACGACGGTCAGAGCCATCGTCGTGATCCGCATCCCGGCATCAGTCTTGGCGAAGGTCGCCACACCTGTCGTGTCGAGCTGGTCTGCGACAAAACCGGCGCCGGCGAGGATGTTGCTGAAGGCCATCGAGTAGCAGGCGGCATGTGCGGCAGCGATCAGTTCCTCCGGGCTGGTCTTGCCATTGGCTGCTTCTGTCCGGCTTGCCCAGCTCACCGGGAGGGGACCGGCGGCGCCGGAATCGAGTGATGCCGTTCCTGATCCATTGAACAAGTCGCCGTTCCAGGTGGCGGTGCCTTTGCTCTTCATGTACTGCTCCTTCGGTTGGGTGCACGATTGTCGCGCACCACGTGGTGCTAGGAACGTACCGCGGCGTCGTCCTTGAGCCGTGATGGCCCGGGCCACGACGTTTGAACCTCACCAACGGCTGAAGGTTCCATTCGCGGGCGGTTCGTTCGCTCCTCAATGTATAGCGGACTAGCGCACCTCGGTGTCCGGGATCTGCGACGATCGACCGCGACGAACTGAAGGCGCTGAGCGACGATTTTGAGTGGGTATCGCTGCCGGCTCAACTCCGGCCCGCTAGATGCCGATGAAGAGTACGTTGGACTCATCAACGGGGAGTACGCGCGTGAGAAAAACTGTCACCATCGTCATAATCGCCCTCGCTCTCGTCGTATCAGCGTGCGCGGAAGGTGGATCCGCTACGGACACGGAGATCGCGGCGAAGCCCGTTGCGGAGAGGGCCACAACGACGTCGTCAGCACCAACGACGACCGTAGCGCCTAGTACGACCACCACCACGCTCGCGACGAACACCCCGAGTACGACGGTCGTGACCTCTGAGGAGTTCAACGAGGCACAAGCTCTGCTCGCATCGATCAAATCTGACGCAGATATCGAGTCCGGCAGGATCGAAGGCGCGTTCGAGGTGGCCGGTTTGGACGTGCAAGAGGCGGGCTTGTCGGAGTTCAAGATGGTCTTCTCGAGTGCGTTCAACACAGCCACGGGTGACAGCTCGTTCCTGATGGACATGTCGTCGATGGCAGCTGCGTTGGATGCCGACCAGGACGATCCCTTCGCCGAGTTCGGAGCTGCGATGCTCGGAGAGACGGAGTTCCGCCAGATCGGAGACCGAGCGTTCGTACGAGCGGGATTCTTCAGCTTGATGTTCGGGAACGAGACGCCGTGGGTCTCGATGCCTGCGGAAGAGGGCGCGGATTTCGCAACCGGCCTTGATTCGGGACCAACCGATCCGCACGAAGTGCTTGGCAGCTACGAAGGCGCGGCTGCCACGGTCGAGGACCTTGGTGTTGAATCCGTGAATGGCACCACAGCAACGCACTATCGAATCTCGGTTGACGCTGCGAAGCTTGCCGAGGAGTTGTCGCCGGAAGAGCGTGCTGAACTCGAGGAGTCGGGCCTGCTTGCGATTGGCGTTCAGCCGATCGACCTGTGGATCACCGATGGGGGATACCTCGTTCGGATGATTCTCGAGATCGACGGTTCAGAAGTCGCGCCATCTGAGGGCGAGTTCGGAACGATGAAGCTCACGTTCGATATGTATGACATCAACGGCCCGGTTGTGATCGAAGAGCCACCGGCGAGTGAAGTAACTGCGGTCGAGGACCTCGACTTCGGCGAATTCGACTTCGGCGATTTCGACCTCGAATTCACCGCCGAGGAGCTCTAGGCCCAGGTTCGTCCTACTCGGGCTCGTACACGCCCACGCGCCGCACGCGCAGGAAGTTGTCGACGGCGAACGCGCGGATGTTCCGTTGCTCGCTGGGTGGGACGTTGTCCATGGCGTCGGCGGCGGCAATCACTTCGGGCTGGTCGATCGAATACGCGACTCCCTCGTGGACGATCACGGCTGACCCGGCTGCCACGACGTTCTTCAGCCAGTCCGGGCGGGATCCGTACGGCAGCGCGATGTCGAACCCGTAGTCGGTTGGGAAGGGCCCAATTGGGGTTTCGTAGGGCGTGCCTGACTTCCGGCCGACGTGGCGTACCACTCCGGCGTACGCCCCGGGTTGTCCGGCCGTCTTCATGGCCCGGGGGTTCATTACGGCACGGTTCATCTTGCGGACGGCTGTGAGCAACGGTGGGTACTTCATCCGCATCCCAACTATGAATGCGACACCGATTGCGGCAAGGATCAGGAGTAGCCCCCCGATGCCCTTTGCAGCTCCTTTGATCATGACGGCTCCCTTGGCGCTGGTTCTCCTCCATCCTCGACCGCGGGCGACGGTCCGTCAACCGGGGTCCTGAGCCGGTCACGGATCGCAGCGAGCGCGACGCAGTCAACCTGGGACCAAACACCCTGGTGGATGTCCCCGGCTGGTGGAACGATGGCGGGGATCGTCCAGCGAAGGGAAGCAGCATGATTTCGACCAAGACCGCTGCGCTCGATTTCCTCGACCAGAAGCGCATTGCCGTTGCGGGTGTGTCGCGCTCGACCGGTGGAGAACACGGCGGCAACATCGTGTATCAGCGGCTGCGTGAACGCGGCTACGACGTGTTCCCCGTCAATCCCAACGCCGATGAGGTCGAGGGTGACCCATGCTTCGACCGCGTCACTGACATCCCGGACGGCGTGGATGCCGTGGTGATCGCAACGAATCCGAACGATTCCCCTCAGGTGATGCAGGACTGCGTCAATGCCGGTGTCACGAGGGTCTGGATGCATCGGTCGATGGGTGGCGGGAGCGTCTCCGCCGACGCGACGGCGCTCGGACGGGACAACGGCGTGACCGTTATCGACGGCGGTTGCCCGCTGATGTACGGAAAGGCGTCTGACTTCGGACACCGCATGATGGGGACCGTATTGCGGATCACCGGCGCGGTTCCGAAGCGGGTCTAGAGGCAATCCAACGGACGTCGGCTTCTGCTCCTCCTCCACTGCGGATTCCCTCGCGAGCCTGCCGTTTGGCTGCGTAGAGTTGGATCGATACCCACGGGGAGGTGCGTATGTTCGAATCGATTCCGTTTCAGGTGACACTTCCAGCGTCCGACATCGAGAGGGCAAAGGCCTGGTACGAGGCGACACTCGGGCTCAAGCCCGCCGAGGAAACTGAGTTCGGGGGGGCCTGGTACGACACGGGTGGAGCGAGGTTCATGCTCTACGCGTCCGAATTCGCCGGAACCAACCAGGCCACCGCAGCCTCGCTCACGGTTCCCGACTTCGATGGCGCTGTGGAACTCCTGCGGAGTCGTGGGGCTGTCTTCGACCATGTTGAGTTTGGAGAACTCAAGACGGTTGATGGCGTCCTGGCTCTACCTGACGGCCGCAAGGCCGCGTGGGTCAAGGACAGCGAAGGCAACATCCTCTCCATCACGTCCGGGTGAAGAGACCCTCCGACGACACGTTCCACAGCCGGTGCTTCCTGACCGACCTCCGCAACACCTGACTGGATGTGATTCGAAGTGGTCGAAGAGTACAAGACCGTCACCAAGCTGGGGGCGGCCCTTCACGGCGACGTTGTTGGCTACAGCCGTCTCACTGCGGACAACGAAATCGAGACGTACAACACCCTGCAGGTGCTCAGGCGCATCATCGAGCAGGTGACCAGTGCTCAAGGCGGGACTGTGGCCTCGTTTGCGGGAGACGAGTTCCTCGCTGTGTTCGCAGATGCCTCCACAGCAGTGACTGCTGCACTTGAGATCCAGCGCCTGATTGCCGTCGAGAATCGCGCGCTCCCGACGGGCCGCAACATGCGCTTCCGTCTCGGCATCCACACCGGGCTCGTCTCCACTGCCGGCGACCGATGGTGGGGAGATGCGATCAACATCGCTGCTCGGCTCCAGGCGCTCGCCGAGCCGGGTGGTATCAACATCTCGCTTGAGGCACTCGACCAGGCCGGCGAGATCCCGGTGCAGATCGAATCTCTCGGCCCGACGCGCCTGAAGAACATCCCGGAGCGGGTGACGATCTTCCGCCTCACGCCCGACCACGGCGAAGTTGATGACTCGAAACCATGGCGGCGCCGCATCGCCACACCCTCGCGACCATCGCTCGCTGTGAGCCCGTTCGTGAACTACGGAGCGGACGAAGACAGTCACTTTGCCGACGGCCTGATGATGGCCCTGGTGATTTCGCTGATGCGAATCCCGGGACTTGAGGTCGTGAGCGAGATGTCCACGCTCGGCTATCGCGACCAAACGTTTTCTGCCGCCCAGCTCGGTCACGAACTCGGCGTCCGCTACGTATTGGAGGGCGCCGTTCAGCGGTCGGGATCGCAGGTACGAGTGCTGACCCAACTTCTCGATGTGCAGAGCGGCAGCACGGTGTGGTCGGATCGGTTCGAGGCATCGTTCGACGATGTTTTCGCGGCGCAGGATGACATCGTCTTCGCCATCGCGACGACGCTCGATGTTGAGGTGATCGGTGGTGATGTTGCCCGGATGTACCTCGCCGGTATCGGGCCTGATGCCGTTGAGCTCATGTACCGCGGCCTTCAACACCTCAGCAAGGGCACGCCGGCAGAACTCCAACTCGCTGCGGACACGTTCAAGCACCTCGCCGAGCTCGAACCCGACGCTGCGAACGGGTACACATTGGCGGCGCTTGCAAACAACTGGATGGCGATGTTCGGTGCGACCGATGACATACCCGGGCACTACAGACTCGCCGAGGAACAGGCGAACCAATCCATCGAGCGTGGCGACATTTCCGGCATCGCCCAAACCGTTCTCGCACACGTGCAGATACAGCGGCACGAATGGGAAGGTGCACTCAAGGCGGTTCACGAGGCGACCAGGCTCCGACCGTCGTGTGACATAACGTACGGAGTCGCCGCGAGTGTCATGCGCTACCTCGGTGATTGGCAGGCAGCCGTCGGCTATGCCGACCGGGCGGCACGCCTCAGCCCTCTGTTCGCGTCGTGGTACCGCAACGTTCGGGCGAATGCCGAGTTCATCGGCGGGAACTACGAAATCGCCGCCGACCTCGCCGAGGGGGTTGTGGCCGAGAACGAAGACGACCTCGAAGCACTCCTCACGCTTGCAGCCGCCCAGTCGGCTCTCGGACGATCGCGACATGCAACGGCTGCCGTCGAACACGCTCGAAAGTCCAGGCCGGGGCTCACGACGGAGTCGCTCGCGGATCTCCCGTACCGCGACCACGACGACCTCGACCGGTTCATCGGCGAGCTCAAGTCGGCAGGACTCGCCTGACCAACTCCGTCGGGCGACAGAGGCGGGGAACTCGAATAGAGTGCCGAAACGCGTTGGAACCGCGGCTCGGCGCGCTGTCTCCAGAGCACTCCGACGAACGACCCCTCACGCAGTGGTGACGACGCGGGTCCCACCTGCGAATGTGTCATGCCAACCAGTGTTGGTCGGAGATTGGCTGATTGTCACGGCGATGTAGATAGCTGCAGCGAGTTCTGCCAAGCCGCCGATGAGGGGAATGATGCCGAGGGCTATCCAGAGGTTGCGCTTGATCGCCATCTCCATCGATGGATTCCCGCCATCGGGTCCCTCCGTCTTGAGCTTCATCACCATCTTGCCGACCGTCTGACCACGAGACGACTCCATGACGGCGAAGTACCCAACGACGATCGCCGCAAGCAGTACGCCGGCTACGAATCCACCGATGCCGAATCCTCCGATGGCGCCACCGTAGCTCCCGCTGAATACGGCGATGACGACGATCGGCACGATCACGACGAGGTAGACGACCCACAGCAGCGCGAAATCGATCAGGCGCGCCAGGAACCGCGTTCCCAGATCTGCGGATGCGCCGTCCCCCGGAGCACCTGCCGTTGCGTCGCCTTGTGCCCCTGGACCTTGGTTTGTCATGATCGCTCCCTCTCGTTCGGGCCCTTACTTGCGGACGATAGCGATCGTGTGGCCGACTCGCCGGTACCGCGAACCATGGAGCTTTGATCGATTCATCCGCGAGCTCGAGGCGGCGGGACTCACCTGATAGGCTCGAGTGATGGATATCGGACGCGTCGGCTTGTGGACGTTCCTCCTCGATGAACACCCCACACCTCGTGTGCGCGAGGCCGTTCAGGAGATTGAGGAGATGGGGTGGCCGACTTTGTGGCGGCCCGAGTCGATGGGCCGCGACGTGCTGGTCGCCTCGAGTGTGATGTTGGATGCCACCTCTCGGCTGATCGTGGCGTCGGGCATCGCACAGATCTACGCGCGGCATCCGATGACAACGGCTGCTGCCCAGAAGACGCTGTTCGAAGCCCACGACGGCCGGTTCCTGCTGGGACTCGGAGTGGCTCACGCCTCGTCCGTCGAAGGAGTCCGCAAGCTCGAGTATCGGACGCCGTACTCGGACATGGTGGCCTACCTCGCAGCCATGGAGGAAGCCCCCTACACCGCCGTGGAGCCCGCATCCAAGCCGCCGACGGTGCTTGCCGCTCTCGGGCCCCGCATGCTCCGGCTCAGCGCCGAAGCCGCCGATGGCGCCCACCCCTATTTCACCCCGCCGGAACACACGGCGATGGCACGCGAGATTCTCGGTCAAGGTCCTCTCCTCGCTCCTGAGCAGATGGTGGTGATCGACTCCGACCTCGACCGAGCCAGGGGAGTGGCCAGGGCCAACATGGCCCGCTATCTCAGACTGCCGAACTACTCCAACAACCTGCTCCGTTGTGGATTCACGCAATCCGACATCGATGACGTCACCGATCGGCTAGTCGACGGGATCGTCGCGTGCGGCGACATCGGGGTCACAATGGATCGGGTTCAACAGCACCTCGACGCCGGCGCGGACCACGTCTGTATCCAGGTTCTTGTCGAGAACAACGACCTCGACGCCACGATCAGGCTCTGGCGAGAGTTGGCCGACGCCTTCGACCTCTAGGCCGCTCGTGTGTCCTCATCGCGTGGGTTGTCGTCCGCTGTCGTGAGGAACTTGCCGGCGACACTGACGCCGAACGACGCCAGAACAACGCTTCCCGATACACCCCAAAGGGCGAAGACTGCCCGGCTCGCCGTCGACTCCACATCCCCGTTTACGAGGGTGATGAAGAACAGCGATCCAATGATGCCGAATGCGACGGACGCAATGATGAAGACCCACGTTGCGGCTCTCTGCATAGGTGAAGCGTACCGGCGGCCTGAGAATGCGGGGACGAGTGGTGGTCGATTCGGACGAGCATGGGCACCTGCAACGTTGGCGCTCTCACCCTTTCAGAGTCTGCGAACTGGGTTCGACTGCCTGTTGTTTGAGGCCGCGTCCGGCGATGAGATAGAGAGGTGCCGCAGCGCTGAGGATGACGGCTCCAGCCACGATCGCAACGGTCAGGCTGGTCGCGTCGGCGAGGAATCCGAGGGCGATGCCGCCGAGCATGGCTCCCGTCTGACCGGTGAGACTGTTGATCGAAACGACGGTCGCGCGGCTCTTCCCGTCAACAACACCACGGTGAAGCATCCCTTGATGAATCGGTGCTGACGCGCCGTTGACCCCGATCGCCAGAACGTAGGCGACGACCACTCCAACGGGCCCAACGGCAAAGGCAATGCCAAGCACGGTGATGCCCTGGACGATTCTGAGGCCCGCGCCTGCACCAGCCGGACTCAACCGACGTGTGAGAATGGGTACGAGCGATGCGCCGGCGGCTGCGACAAGCCACGCGACGGTATTGGCCGGACCCAGGATTGCGGCCGCTTGGTCAGCGGTGTCCAGCACGTCCCCGAGCTTCACGGGTGTGTAGCTCTCCACGGAGTGGATTCCAAGTCCCCACAGGAACTCCACCGAAACGAGCGCGATGAGGGCTGCGCTGCGCTTGACGGTTCGGACGGCCGTTGCGACGATCGTCGGAACCTCAGATAGCGAACGCTTCACGGCAGCGAGGTTCCGCTCTTGGGGCGGTTCGGTCATCAGCATGGCGATCGCAATCCACTCCAGCACGAGCAAGGCCAGTGCAACGATCACCGGCGTCACGAGCGGGTCGATGTTCGGCAGCGGATTGAATGCAACGAGGGCGCTGGCTGCGAGTGCCCCCATCCCAATGGCGAGGCCGGTGACGACGCCGGCCTGAGAAAGGCCGCGTTCGATGTCTGCGTCGGGGTCGACGGCCTGGGCTGTGTCGACGTACCAGGAGTCGAGGGGGCCACTCTCCAAAGCGCGGTACACACCCATGAGGCCGGCGGCCAGCACAAGCAGCGGCACTGACCAGGCGCCGATCAAGAGCACGAACGCTGCCACCTCGAAGACGGTCGCCACGAGCAGGACCGTGCGACGCCCAATGGCATCCGCGAGTCCGCCCGTCGGCAACTCGAGGACGAGGACCATCAGCCCCTGGCCGGCAAACACGATGCCTAGCTGAGCGAGGCTCAGGCCACGATCGAGCAGCACGAGCACGAGTACCGGAACGAGCAGACCGGTTGGCAACCACCGCAACCCACGCAGCAACAAGAAGCGCCTGCGGACGTCCTGAGTGGTGGCTGGTGCAGGTGTCATACGTTGGGCTCAAGCGAGGGAAGCGGATTGAACGGCAGGGCCCTGAGCTCTATCTCGTTGTCGGTCGGCGTGCGGGAGCCCTCGCGGCGGTCTGCGTTCGGACAGTGGTGATCGTTTCGTGTTCTCATCTGACTACCGATCCAGGATGACATCATGATAATGTCATAGTGATGTCATGTTGTCAACTCCTTCGTTCCAAGCAGGCTCCTCGGCTTCGCAGCAAGGAGACGATGCACGTGGTCGGACTCAACCGGGCATGGGGCGTTGGCGGCCGCCGTTCCTGCTGTTGTCCTCTACGGCATCGAAGTGCGTTCGTTGCATGATGGCGCCGAGCGCTCTGGAGGAGGACGCTATGACTGGACGTCCCGTTGATGTTGGGCTTCTCGTGTTCACCGGTGAGGGATTGCGGCCCACTCATCTCGAGCCGGACCTATCCGTTGTGGATGTGGGGATACTGGGTGAGCACGTCGGCTTTGACTCGATTGGTGTGATCGACCACCTGCGTTGGAACATCTCCACGGGGCCACACGGGTTCTGGGAGTGCACAGCCGTCGTCGCGGCGCTGGCAGTTGCCACCTCGAGGGTCCGACTGTTCACGGCTGTCCTGGCTTCCCCGTTCCGCAATCCGGCGCTCGTAGCGAAGATCGCGGAGACCATCGACATGATCAGCGACGGCCGATTCGTCCTCGGATTGGGCGCGAGCAGTGGGCCGCCTGAAGAATACGAGTCGTTCGGCTTCCCGCAGGATCATCTGTACTCCCGATTCGCCGAAGCCGTCGAGATCATCAGCAGCCTTCTGCGCAAGGGAGAATGCGACTTCGACGGCACCTTCTACGAGGCGCGGGCTTGCGTGTTGCGGCCGCGTGGGCCGCGTCCCACGGGTCTTCCCATCGCCATCGGTGCAAGTGGGCCGAAGATGATGCGTCTGGCAGCGCTCCGCGCCGATGAATGGAACGGCCTGACGTTTGGCACGCCGACGATCGAGCACTTCGCTCCGGTGGTCGAAGAGGTCGATGCGGCATGCCGTGAGGTGGGGCGCGACCCCGCCACGCTTCGACGTTCCATCGACATCATCGTCGCTCCGACCTCTGTGTCCGACATCGGCATCCCCGGATTCGGGACTCCGATCCACGGGAGCCCCGCCGAGATCGCTGCGCAACTTGCGGCGTTCTCGGATGTCGGTATTGCCGAAGTCCACGCGTATCTGTGGCCGCAATCAACGGCCGCCGTCGAAGCGATGGGACCGGTGCTCGAAGCCCTCGACGCCGCCTAGCACGGGAGGTCGCTCACGGTGAGGCAGACGGCTTTGCCGTGCCGTTGCCAATCAGGCGGCGGTGAACTCCACCAGTGGCGCTTCGTCGACCCATCGAGGAAGGATGTGTTCGGCCTTGGCCGGGTCGTTATCCCAACTCTCGGTGAGAATGCGGTAGAGCACCGCTGCGCGTTGATCCGCGTCCGTGATCTCAGTCGCTGTTGCGGAGACGTCCGCGCCTACGCCGCCTCTCAGGTGGATCGTGAACTGCGGGTTGGCGATCAGGTTGGCCAGCCAGTCACGTTTGAAGCCGGGTTTGCCGGTGATGTAGTAGTTCCCGTCAAACTGATGAAAGACGATTTCGATGCGGCGACTCGCACCCGTCTTCGCTCCGACCGTCGTGATATCGATCACGCCGCCACGGTCGAGAACGTTCCTTGTTGCTGCGTCCATGCAGCAGAAACGGAATCAGGGGTCCCCATATTCCTTGCCGCCCCTTTGAAGCCCACCGATCACGAGTCCCGATCCGACGGTCCCAGCGTTCAACCGCCAACCCTGCCTGAGTTCGGGTCGACCATCAGTGACGACACATCCACGGCCTCGAACGCGGAACCGGGGATGTCGTCCCACTCGTGGAGCATGCTGTTGTTCCAGCGCGGGTCGGGTGCGCCCGAGATGTACCACGAGGCGCCGTTGTCGGCCAGGATCAGGCCGTAGTCCTTGAGGGCCTGCAGGATCACCCGTACCTCGGTCGAGTAGCCGGAGATGTCGTAGTTCGCCTTGAGCCGGAACCGCTGACCCATCGGCGGGTAGCTCGATCCGGTGAGATTCGAAGCGTCGTGCCGGGCCGGCCACACATGGGCATTGCGGGTGTCGGAAGCCGTGAACCGGATCGCGTGCGTGATTGCGCCGGAGGCCACCTCGTCGTACGTGACCAGGCCGGGATAGATGGGCAGGCCCGCTGCATCCGCCGACGTCCAGCCATCGGGTCGCAGTGCGTTCGAGCGCAAGTCGTAGCGGGCGCCCGAGCTCGCGGACCACGAGCCGTTGCTGTGGGGGTGGGCGTTGTACAACTCATAGAGCACACACGTCTCTCGGTCGACTACCAGAACATGGCGGTCTCCCGAGGCGTCCGGCCCGCCCTCGATTGGAGCGTTGTTGGGGATGGGGAACGGTCCGGGGTCGGACTCGGTGCCGTAATGGGTGTAGATGATCTCGACGTTCGGTTGGCCGGCCGGCACGTTGACGAACGGGATGCCGATCGGACTGTTTGACCCGGGAGGCCACACGCCGGAGCCGAAATCGGCGTGCAAGGTGTCGCTTGCTCCGATGGCGACGATGTACTGACTCGAGCGGGCGTCGACGGGCAGGTCATCGACACGGCGGTTCCAGATGTTGTCCGACGGGAACGTCGAGCAGGTCGGTGGGGGAGCGGTGAGCTTGCCGAAGCGTCCGGCGACGGGGAGGTATGCCGGGAAGCCACCCGCGTACTGTGCGTCGGCGTTGCCCTGGCTGTTCTCATACCGCAGATAGGTTGTGGTGTTCGATGGGCGGAACAAGCCAGGCGTTCCAATGCCGTTGCCGGTCCAGTCACCTGCCACGAACCGGTCGCCTGGGTCACCGAAGATGAAGGAGTTGTCGGCGATTCCCTGCGTGTTCGTGTTGCGGTAGTAGACGAGGCCGGTTGTTGCGCGATGAAGACCCGGCGTGTCCTGCCCGTTGCCGTTGAAGTCGCCGGCGAACGGCTGGTCCCCCGGATTGCCGAACACATACGAATAGTCGGCCGCGCCGAGGCCGCCGTCATTCGTCCCGAGTTTGTTGATGACGTAGAAGGTTTGATTCGACGGCCGGTAGATCGACACCGTGTCACAGCCATCGCCGTTGAAGTCGCCGGCGATCGGAACGTCGCCCGGATTGCCGAAGAAGAACGACACGTTGGCGATGCCTTGTGTGTTCGAATTCCGAAGATAGACGTAGCCATCGGATTGGCGATAGAGACCGGGGGTGTCGACGTCGTCGCAATCCCAGTCGCCCATGAACGGATAGTCCCCGGGGTTGCCGAAGTAGAACCGTCCGACTTCCGACCCTGCCTCATACAGGTGCCAGACCCCGGATGCTGGGTCGACCAGACCATAGGAGTCGGCTTCGTCTGCCGCCGTCGCTGCGCTCGGAGCTGCGGCGAGGAGCGCACCTCCGGCCAGGACCGACACGAGAATCGTCCAGGTTTTCGAAATGCCGTCACCACCTTGTGTCGAGGGCGCCCTGAGGATTCTGTCACACTTGGCGAGGACCGGCCTGGGTCGATCGAACCAATGTCGTTTGGTCAAACCCCGGAAGACGAGAGCTCAGCTGCTTCTTCGAGATTCTCGAACCCCTCTCGAGCAGCTGCGACGGCAACGAGCAGGGCGGCGGCGGGATCAGCCCACCACCATCCGAACAGCGCATTCGCTGCGAGACCCATCAGGACTCCGAGTGCGAGCGCCGCGTCGATGATCGACATGCGCGCCTCGGCTTCCAGGGGTTCACTCCTGAGACGACGACCGGTGGCGCGTTTCGCGGCCCCGAGCGACAGCATCACGACCACCGTCAACGCCAGGTAGGCGATGCCGATCGGAGATTCATCCGGCGTTGCGCTGCTCACCAGCGCCCATACCGCCCCGACCGATACCACCACCGCGAGGGTTAAGAACGCCCAGGCAACCAGACGCAGCGCCTGCGCCGTGGTTCGGTCGCTGTCGCGGCCTGGGTGACGCAAGTGCCAGACCACCACTCCGGATGCGAAGAGTTCAACCATTGTGTCGAGCCCGAACGCTACAAGCGCAAGCGATCGTGCGGTGATGCCGAGTCCGATGGCGATGACCATCTCGACGGCGTTCCACGCGATTGTGGCGTATTCGAGGCGGAGGCCGCGTGCCTCCAGCTTCGCCCGTTTGTGATCCCCGTTCACTGTCCTTGCCCCGTGGCTGACCTGCCAAGCGTAGGAGTAGCGGGTCCGTCAAGTGGGGCTCATGGCGGATCACGCCGGGGTTACCTTGGTTCCGGACCGACAGGAGGGCCATGGCTGCATCCGGTAGTGCCGTGAATCTGGACGAGAAGTTCGCCGTGATCACTGACCTCTGGTCGCTCAAGATCGTGGGCCAGATCAACGACATGCACATCAAAGCCGTCAAGCTCGAGGCGAATTCGTCTGGCACGTCCACGATGACACCGACGAGTTCTTCCTCGTCCGCTCCGGGCACCCAGGTCGGCGAGGGCAAATGTGGGCCAGATTCGCTGTGGACGAGCAGCGGTAGTCTGACCGGGCATGGGAGAGCCTCCAGCCGCAGGACGCGAGAACTGGCCTGCCGGAGGCCAAAACCGCCGTGAGTTCCTCGCGCTGATGGCTGCCGCTTCGGCGACGGTCGCCATCTCGATCGATGCCATGCTCCCAGCCTTCAGCGACGTCCGTGAGTACCTCGGCCTGCCGTCGGACTCGTCGTCGGTTGCACTCATCGTGACGGTGTTCTTCGCGGGCCTCGGTATCGGCCAGTTCGTCTACGGACCCTTGGCCGATCGCTACGGACGCAAGCCCGTGTTTCTGGCAGGACTGCTGCTCTACGTGGTTGCAGGGTTCGCCACGACGCTCGCGACCTCGCTCGGCTGGCTCCTCGTCGGTCGCTTCTTCTGGGGACTCGGCGCGGCCGGGCCACGGATCGTATCGCAGGCGCTGCTCCGGGACCGCTTCCGCGGCGATGTGCTGGCGCGCGCTATGGCGATCATCGTGACGGTCTTCTTGATCGTGCCGACCCTGGCGCCGGTTCTCGGTCAGGCGCTGCTTCAGCTCGGATCATGGCGCTTCACGTTCGCCGTCGGGCCGACCTTCGGCCTGATCGTGGCCCTGTGGTCGACGAGGCTCACGGAGTCACTCAAGCCGGCCGATCGCCGCTCCATCAACCTGAGATCGCTGGCGAGAACCGTCGGCGTGATCCTCATGACCAGAAGAACGCTCGGGAACGCTCTCGCCTTGATGTTCATGAGCGCTGCGTTCCTTCCCTATCTCGGGTCCTCTGAGAGGATGTATGGCGAGGTCTACGGGCGCGGTGACACGTTCTTCCTGTGGTTTGCGATCAGTTCGATCGTGATGGCGGGGTTCACACTGGCATCGGCTCGGATCGTGAGACGCATCGGCGCCCGTCGCACCACGTCCGGCGCTTTCGGTCTCCTTCTCATCGTGGCTGCTGTGAACGTGGCGGTCACCGTCGTTTCGGACGGCGTTCCGGCGTTTGCGTTCTTCGTGGTTGGGACGATCTTGATGATCTCGCTGCAGACGGCACTCTCACCGTTGCTGACGTCGGGTGCGCTCGACGAGGTTGGCCACGTTGCAGGAACGGCCGCGTCCACGATCGGGGTCATCAGTCTGCTCGGCGGCGCGGTTTTGTCGCCGCTCGTTGACAGTGCGATCGGGTTGACGGTGACGCCGTTTGCCGTCGGCTTCCTGGTGTTCAGTCTGGGGGCGGCTTTCGCCGCTGTGTGGGCCAACAAGCAAAGCGAGTTTGCTCGCATCGCGTGACCTCGAGCTGCGAGCGCTCCACGCTTCAGACGACAGCGAGATCCCGGCCGTAGACGAGAGGCCCGCTGAAGGCAGCTGCGACCTCAGCAATCAGATCTTCCTCGGTCGCGTGCCAGAGGAGTTGGTGGTTGAGAACGAGGACCCCAGGGGTCGCGTCATTGGCGACGCGACCCAGGTGGGACCCCGATGTGTGGGAGATGGCGTGGTAGGCCTGCCACTGCGCGGGACGTGTCGAAAGGCCGGCCGACGAATACACCTCGTGGACGAGGACGTCACAGCCGGAGTACCGATCTGCCATCTCCGGGAATGGACCGGTGTCGCCGGAGATGACCACGATGCGGTCGGGCGTGGTGATGCGGTACCCGAGGGCCGGGAACGGTCCGTGAATGTCCGGGTCCCACTCACCATGATGGACCTCGAACGCCTCGATCGCGACGAGGTCATCTGCGTAGACGATGCCCGGCCCGACATCTCGTCCGGTGATCTCGTGACCCCGGTTTGTGTGCGGTTCGTTGAGGGTGCGTTTGGCGACATCTGAGGAGTAGGCCGTGGCGACGGCTCTTGCCATCGCCGCCGTGCCGCGGGGTCCGTAGAGCTCGAGTGGTTCCGCTCTGCCGAACATCCAAGGGGTAAGCATCAACTCGCCGAGGCCCAGTGTGTGGTCGGAATGCATGTGTGTGAGGAAGGCCTTGGTCACGTCGGACATCGCAAGTCCGGCAATGCCGCTGCGGTGACCCTCGGACAATCGGAGACCCACCCCCGGTCCGAAGTCGAAGATGTACGGGCGGTTGTCGACCACGACCGCTGTCGACGTACCGGCACGGCCGACCTCGGTGCGGGGAGTACCGGTGCCGAGGAGGACGATGCGTGTGCGTGTTTCTGCCATCGCCCGGATGGTATGCCGGCGAGTTATGGTTCGTCGGCCTTCGTCGTGTACGGTTTGCCCATGCCTTCCGATCTCACACCGGACCAGATCAACGCTTTCTTGTCGGCTCATGCGGAATGGACCCGGGACGGCGAAGCGATCTCCCGCACGTACGTATTCACCGACTTCAACGAGTCCATGGGCTTCGTCACGCGGGTGGGGATCGCATCAGAGGTCGCCGACCATCACCCCGACATTGACATCCGTTGGAACAAGGTGACGTGTGTCCTATCTACCCACGACCAGGGCGCCCTCACCAGCAAGGACCTCGACTTGGCGGAGGCTTTCGACGGATTCGTGGATTGAGGCCAAAGGCAGGAACCACAACCTTCTCGGGCTTGCCTTCGCCGAGGGTTCGCCGTCACCACGTGTCACATGCGTCGTGTATACCTATCCGTAGGCCATCGACAGCTGTCCGCAGCAGAGCCGAGGCCGACGAAAGGAGCTTCCTGTGCGCTATCAGGTACCCGATCCCATCGATCCGCGAGATGCCTTCACCGTTACACCACACGTCGATTCGGAGTCCACTCAGTCGGCGGCCGCTTCGCAGTCGGCCCTGCTTCTCTCGGCTCGTGCCGGTGTGCTTGGTGTGAGCGAAGAGACGAAGGAGTGGCAGAAGGAGGGCAGCTCCGAATTCGTGCTCCCCGACCTCGGAGCCCTGCAACGAACACGGCGGCTCACCGTCGACGAGGCCACCCGGCCTCTTGGTGTGTCGAGCAAGGAACTCGAATCGGGACCGGCCCCTCAGCTCCAAGAGGAGATGTCGAAGACGGTCGACGAGCTGTACCAACACCCATCGGCTGAGGGCGCGGCGGCGCTCTTTGAAGCCGCGATGTACAGCCCACACCCGCTCGTGCGGGTGTCCGCGGCCGCGGGAGCTCGAGAGACCACCCGGCTGCGCAAGCGGATTCGTGCGACGCTCGAGACAGAGTGTGAGTCGGGCGACCCGCTGGTCGCTCGCCTCGCGCAAACGGCGCTCGCCCACATCGATCCGAAGGACTCCGAGGTCACAAGACGGGTGATTGCGCAGCCCGAATCCGAGATACGCGGCCGCAAGTCGCACACGGCGGTGATCACGCACGGCACCTTCTCCGCGGACGCCGCCTGGTACCAACCCGGTGGCGACTTCTACGCCGCGCTTGCTGCCAACCGACCCGACCTCGACGTGCACGACGAGAGCTTCACGTGGACCGGAGCCTATTCCGATGCGGCGAGGCGCGCCGACGCGCTGCTGCTGAAACAATGGATCGGCGACCAGGGCCTGGTTTCCCCCGACTTCTTCGCCCACAGCCACGGGGGGACGGTCGCCCACCACGCAACGAAGAAGGGGGTCGCGTTCAACCGCCTGGTGCTGATGGGATGGCCGGTGCACAAACGCTGGTTCCCCGACTTCCCGAAAGTTCAGGACATCTTCGACGTTCGCGTGAACTTCGATCTCGTGATCCTCCTTGACCGTGGCGGCCAACGTTTCCGCACAGACGAATTCGACATCAGGGAGGAACGCCACGGCTGGTTCGACCATTCATCAACCCACGAACCCGCGTATTGGGATCAACACGACCTCTGGGACAAGCTGTAGCTCGTAGGCTGAGACAATGAACTTCGGTCGATCCGCGAACCTGATCCGTGCCGGCTTCACCTGGCGCACGTTCGGATCGTCAGGCGCGGGAGCGACACTGCTCGAGGCGATGGCCGGTGACGACGAGCAAGAGCGGATGCTGGCCGGCATGTCGTTGGTCAAGGCAGGGGATCGGTCGCTCGATCTCATCAGCTCGGCCTACGCCTCCGGGACTGCGACGCCGCAGATGGTCCGCCTCGTCGCCGACATCGGCGGTCCCCGCGCGCGCCCGATGCTCACCGAGATGGCCGAAGAGCCGGGACCGCTCGCGGACGCTGCGTCGGACTCGTTGGATCTCCTCAATCGGATCGACCGCCTCGACGAACCTGGCTGATCTCACGGACCGCGTCGGAGGCATTCGCGTAATTGCCCCTGTCCCTTTGCGAATGGCAGGACGACAATGGGGTGAGACACTGCGACCTCTGCCTCGCTGGGGGTGATTGGATGTCTCCGGTCGCTTGTCCGAAATGCAAACGCGAGGTTCCCGAACTCGGTGCCGAGTGCCCCACGTGTGACCCGAAAGGGCCGAACGGGTCACCTGAACCGATTCCGGACCCGATCGAGCCGCGCGGCTACTGCTACGACGCGGTCGCATCGGTCTCGCTCGCGGTCGCATCGGTGTTCATATGGCCGCTCGCGATTCTCGCCGTGGTCTACGGACTTGCGGCCCTTCGGACATTCCGCGACCAGCAGAAGCGAAACCAGCGTGTCGACCGAGGGAGGTGGATGGCCGTCACGGCTGTTGCTGTCTCGGTCGCGATCGTGCCCCTCGTGGTTTACTTCGTGGTCTTCGTGTGACCAGTTGTCGTTCCGCGGCACGCTCCTAGGAAGAAACGTGGCTGGGCCCCCGGCGTGCTCGCCCTCCGCAGACTTCGCTCGGGCATGGCTCGACGATCCGGTGATTGCACCGAGTGGGATTGCGGCCGGAGTCCGAGGGAACGATTCTGCCGGGAATCTCGTTGGTCGTGTCATAGGCGACGCACGGCGCTCGAGGCGGGTTGGGTCCGGTGCAGGGAGGCCAAGCATGCTGGCGCAGGCCGCCGTCGCACACACAACCTGTGACGCGATGATTCGGAGTTGGGTCTGAGCGGCCCGGGCATCGCCCTCGCGGACCGTCCCGAAACGGACGGTCCGGAGGTGGCACCCCCTGCGCCGTCCTCATCCGTGCTCGGCGGTCTGGTGATTCTCCCGTGGGCCGGCGTCAAGCGCCTCTGGCGCGGACGAGCGCCGCTTCAGGATGCCGAACGGCGGGAGGTCATCGACCAGTTGTTCCCATGTGGGATGCCACGCCGAGAGTTCTTCACCCGTTTCGTCTCATTGATGATGCTGTCCACGGCGATCGCCGTGTTCGGCATCCTTGGGGACTCCACGGCTGTGGTCATTGGAGCGATGCTCGTTGCACCCCTCATGTTCCCGGTTCTTGGCGTGGCCGCCGCGGTCGTTATGGGTTGGCCACGCAGGATCGTGAGCCGCGCACTGCTCGTTGCTGCGGGTTCGCTCCTTGCGGTTCTGCTCGCCGCGATGATCTCGTTGCTGATTCCCGGGATGGCAACCCCACTCCCGGCGGAGTTGATGGCTCGCACGTCCCCGAACCTTCTCGATCTCGGCATCGCACTCGCCGCCGGAGCGGCAGGTGCCTATGGCCAGGTCAGGCGACACGCCTCCGACGTGCTCACCGGTGTTGCCGTCGCGGTTGCTCTTGTACCGCCGCTTGCGGTTGTCGGCATCACTTTGCAGCTCACTGAGTGGGAGCTCGCTCTCGGGGCGACCCTGCTCTTCCTTGCCAACGTGGTCGGCATTGTGATCGCCGCATCGGCGACCTTCCTCGCTGCGGGTTTCGTGCCCGGGCGGAACCCGTTGAAGGGACATACGCAGATCCTGCGAGGTGTGAGCTGGGCCGCCATCGCGACGATCATCGTCGTGCTCCCAATGCAGTTCGGTCGCGGGGCGGTCCTCCCGGAGTCCGATCCGACCGACGAGGTCACGGCCGTCGTCGAGGAATACGTCGCAGGACGAGGGTCCGCGACGGAAGTGGTCGATGTGGAGGTCGAGGTCGACGACGGCTTCACGAAGGTCGACGTTGTGGTCGCCAGCTCGATCGACGCGGTCGCCGTCGATTCGCTCGCTGAGGACCTCGCTGACCACCTGTCGTCGCCGGTCCAGCTCCGACTTCTCCTCGTTTCGGCGGAGACCGATCGCGCCACCGTCGTGCCGTAGACGGCGAAGAACTACGTTCGGTATGGCGGCGCTTCAATCTGCTGCCGCGTGCTCGTTCGAAGCTTCATCGCGACCCAGGTCCGGGCTCCGGCAACAGCGCTTGACATCCTCTTGACATCGCGCGCCCTCCTTTTGACCGGCTCTTGACGCGCGGGGGAGATGGTGGGGTCGTCAACAAGTTCCGGCCCCAACCGACCCGAGGCAGAAGGCACCGGGCGGCGAGTCGGAGAGAAGGAAGAAGGACCATGACCCTCACATCCACCGGACCCAGCGGGTTCCGTATCAGGCCGATCGTCACCGTGCTCGCCGTCGTAGCGTTTGTGGCAGGCGTCTTCGCGATCAGCCAGCAGATCCTGACCGACGATCAAGTGAGTACTCCCGCAGCAGCCGGGGCCGTGGCTGAGACTGCTGAGCCGTATGCCGGCCCAAGCGGACTATCCGAGGCCTACGCATCCGGCAAGCTCGACGCGGGGCTGAACCCGGCCCCGAGCGAGCCGTTTGTCGGAACCACTCCGGCACCCGAGACGGTCGTGATCGCGGGACACGGCAGCCTCTACGACGCTCTGATCGAGGGCAAGTACGACGTGGACTTCCTCTCGGGAGCGTCCGGGGCGCAATACGTTCTCGTTCCAGAGGCGGCAACCGACACCAGCGGGTCGGCCGAAGCGTTCGCCGCAGGCAAGTTCGACGCCGGGCTGGTTCCGGAGCTGAGCCAAACGTCTGCTTCGAGTCAGCCGGTTCCCGAAGTCGCCGTTATCGAGGGGCAGGGCAGCCTGTACGACGCCTTGGTCGAAGGGAAGTACGACGTGGAGTTCCTCTCGGGAGCGCCGGGAGTGCAGTACGTTCTCGGCTCAGGCGCAGCCATCGACTCCAGCGGCCTGAGGTCGGCGTTTGCCGCCGGCCAGCTCACCGAAGGCCTCGACGACCAGCCGTCCGCGAAATCGACGCCGGCAGCGACCGGCACACCAACGGTTTCGGGAGGTCATCAGGAGTAGCAGCCATCGTCCGTTGAGGCTCCCGGCGACGCCCGGGGGCCTCAACGCGTCGCAGGGCGTCTGCGTCGCTTGTGAGATACTCCCTCGATGACGATCGTCGGATTGCATCATGTCCAGCTGGCGATGCCGCCAGGGCGCGAAGAGGATGCCACGGCCTTCTATGAAGATCTCCTCGGGATTCCGCGAGTTGAGAAGCCGCCGAACCTCGAAGCACGCGGTGGGTGTTGGTTCGAGTCCGACTCAGCGCGCGTTCACCTCGGCGTGGAGAAGGACTTCTCCCCGGCTCGCAAGGCCCACCCTGCCTCCTCGTGGTTGACTTGGAGTCCCTACGTCGACGGTTGGAGGGCGCGGGCGTTGTGGTTGTGGATGACGAGCCGTTACCGGGATTCGACCGCTTCTACGCCTACGACCTATTCGACAATCGTTTGGAGCTGCTCTCCGTCAGCTCGATTGCGGTAGCGGAGGACGCTCCTCGATAATGCCTGAATGATCGACGCTGAGATCCAAAGCCGGTTTCCCGGAGCCGCGGGCTACTTCAACACGCAAGCCTCGGACTGCCGTGTGTAGGGACTGTCGCAGCGATGAGCGAGGCGATCTCCGACTGGCAGGCCGGTCACGTCGAACCCCCTGACTATGACCAGGACGTGGCGGAAGCTCGGCGGCTCTTCGCCCGGCTCGTATCGACCCCGGTCGAGTGGGTGGCCGTCGGGAGCCAGGTCTCGGCGCTCGTGGGTCTCGCGGAAGGGAACCCACCGACTCGACAATTGTCTCGCTCGACCTTGAAGGTGGGTTCGATCCGGGGAGACCGGATGGGCTCAGGGTTGCGTTCCGCTCCGGTCATCTCCGTGTCGGGTTCCACCTCTACAACACTGACGCAGATGTAGCCAGGCTGGTGGAGGCCATCAAGGGCTGACCACCATCGGTGATCACGGAGAGCGCCGGCCCGCATCTCAGGGATCAGACAAGTCTGGCGGTGAGATCCGCCACGGCGGATTCAGCCGGTTCTCACCGGCGTGATAGAGGCACACTTCGTTGCCGGCCGGGTCGTGCAGGCGTGCTTCTCGCCACAACCACCGCTGGTCTTCGGGCTGCATGTCGAAGACGATGCCCGCGGTTTCGAGCTCAGCAACGGTGAGGTCGATGTCCTCACATTCGAAGTACACAACCGGAGCCACGCCGGCTGCGACTTCGTCGACCACATGGACGGAGAGCGTCGTGTCGCCGTCGGGGCACACAAAACGTGCGTAGTGATCGCTGGCCACGATCTGGATGAGTCCCAGCTTCGTGTAGAACTCCACCGAGTCAGCCACATTGGTACACGGCACGGTCACCTGATTCAGTCGCATGGCACCTCCCACGTGGTCTGATCTTCGCAGCCGGCACGGCGCTGGTCATCAGCGATCGAGTTCGATCGGCCCGCTGTTCAGGGGCTTGAGCCCCTCTTTGTCGGCGTAGAAGGCTTGTGCCTGCTCCATCCATCCGTCGATGTCGCCGTCGACCCTGAGCGAGGGTCCAAACCCCATCTGCTTCCTGCGGCGGTCCACGAAGCCCATCGCAACGGGGACACCGGCGCCGTCAGCGATGCGCCAGAAACCCGATTTCCACTTGGACCCGCCGGCGCGCGTTCCTTCGGGAGCGATCGCCAGGCGCAGAACGTCTGCCTCGCCGAACGCTTGGACAAGCGTTGCAACGACCGCCTTTGAACCCCCCTGCACCGGAATCCCTCCCCATCGGCGCAACAGCCATCCGAGCGGTCCGACGAACAGGCCCTCGTGCATAAGGAATCGCATCTTGAGGCCGAAGTGACCGATGATGGCGAGGTAGACGAAGAAGTCCCAGTTAGAGGTGTGGGGATAGCCGATGGCGACGAACTTCGGCTCGTCGGGTGCCTGCCCAACGATCTCCCATCCGGTGAGCCGGAAGTAGGTCTCACTCAGCCACTTCACAGCAGAACGGTACCTCGAGCACGCTGCTGGCGCGAGCCGGAGAATCCACTGACTACTGCGCTCCGCCTCGGACGGCTCATCGAACGGAATCGCCTGGCACAAGCACCTTCGAGTAGTGGGTGTATGAGGCACGCACGACCATCCCTGCGTCAACGTACAGGTCGAGCGCTCCGGTTCGAGAATCGGTGCTGAGCCCAACGGCGGGGGAGCCTCGGCGCCGGAGCTCGTCGAACGTTGTGCGGAGCAGGGCCTTTGCCAGGCCTTGGTTTCGGTGGTCGCGACGAACCGCCAACTGCTGCACCCAGCCCTCGTCCTCGTAGGAGATGCCGAACGAGACACCCACGACTTGCTCATCGCCGACGGCCACAAACAGAAGTGTTGGGTCGAAGTCGGGGCGACCCGTCACGCCGGATCGCCACTCCTCGAACGTCGACGGCTCGCGTGTCGGCCATTCGTTGAACGCATCCTCGACCACGCGGTAGATCTGCTCCTCTTCGTGGTCGGGATCAAACGGACGGATTACGACACCGTTGGGGAGTGGCGGGTGGTCGATCGCAACGCCTTCGGGGAGGCGCAAGACCCACGACGTGTGCCGTGGTGTGTAGCCATGGCGAACGAACAACGAGATTGCATCGGCATTGGTGTCGACGACGGTCTGCCCGACGCGGATCTCCGAGCCGCGGCTGACCCGTTCCACCGCCCGGTGCTCGATCCACCGCAGGATTGCCCTTCCGATTCCGCGCCCCCGAGCATCGGGATGCACGGTCGCCTCCGCTCGCCACCCCGGCACCTCGGCGCTCGCGATGACGCGTCCTTCTTCGAAGACCAGCAGAACGTCAGCGGCGGGGTCGAAGCCGGGGAGCATCCACTCGCTTTCGACATCCTCGACCGTGACCGCCGGCTCACCCGCGTCGAACTCCTCGGAGATGCGAAGGAGTCCCGCAACGACAGGAATGTCACTGTACGAAGCGCCGCGAGCGGTCAAACCTGGGGGGAAGATAGGTTCAGGAGGCATGCGGATTCCTAAAGACAGACTGGGAGTATCGCCAGCCTACGTCGTCCGGTGGGAGAGACGAACCGCTCGTCCACGGGTTGACGGATCGCTGGTCGCATCCAAAGGTCCCGAGGCCAACACCCGCTTGGTTGCGAGCCCGCTCGGTCCGACACTGGTCGTCAGCCTGCTCGCGACAATCGGCACCGAAGCACGGAATCGCCGCCGGTCGACTCGATGACGGTCCAGCCTCGGTGTTCGTACCAGGTCGGGAGATCGGTGTAGACATACAACTGCTCGACCCACGATCCAGCGAGGTCGATCGCCGCCGAGAGAAGTCGGGAGCCGAGGCCGCGATCACGCTCCGCTTCGACGACGTACATTGCGTTGATCCACAGTGTCTCGACCGTGTCGTCGGCCCGGCGGAAACGGCCAAAAGCGACGACCCCAACCGGCCGACCGCTCGCAACAGCAATGAGCGTCGGCGGGCAGTTCTCAGGATCGTCGAGCGAAGCAACGGTCTCCTCGTAGGTCTTCGATCCCCACGTCGCCCAGACCCACCGAGCAACGACCGACAACGCGAACGGATGATCCGACAACGGTTCGATCGTTGCGTGGGGCTCCGCGGGCATGGGTCTCCGAGACCGGGAGTGGGGGAGGAGCGGTCGGGGCTGCGAGTGTAGGTGTCGGGGTCCACGGTTGGGTCGCATGTCGGGACAGGCACCCTCGGTTGTAGGCTCGCTGGATGGAATTCCTCGATGTCGTTCGCAAACGAAGAAGTGTCCGTCACTACAGCCCCGACCGGCCGCCGTTCGAAGAGCTCGAGCGCATCGTCGACCTCGCTCGTCGTGCCCCTTCGGCCGGGTTCTCGCAGGGCCTCGACTTCCTTGTGCTCGACGATTCCAACGCCGTTGATCGATTCTGGACGTTGACCCACGATCCCGAACGCGAGGACCGGCGGGCCCATGAGAAGTCCCCGGTGGTGATCCTCGTGCTCTCGGATCCGCAGCGGTATCTCGCGCGCTATTCGGATGACGACAAGATTGGCTTCGGACTCGATGATCTGGACCGCTGGCCGGTGAGGTTCTGGGACGTCGACGGGGGTATGGCGTCGATGTTGCTTCAGTTGGCGGCAGTCGACGCCGACCTCGCCACGTGGTTCCTCGGCATCGGCTACGGCGAAGATGACGTGCGGCGCGAGTTCTCCATTCCCGACAACCGCGTGATGGTCGGGGTTATCGCCATCGGATATCGCGACCCAGACGAGACACCGACCGGCTCGGGTGTTTCGCGTCGACGCCGACCGCTCGACGACCAACTCCACCGCAACGGTTGGTAGCGGCGGCCGGCAGCCCGCGAGTTGTCGTTGTTGTCGAACCCGCTACTTCAGGCGTTTCTTCGTCTCGGTCTAGATACCACCCTCGTGTTTGAACGAAAGCTTGACCTTCGTGCGGAACGCAGCGATCGATCCGTCGGTGGCGATCTGCAGGTCGAGGTCGGTGACCTCGGCGACGCGCAGATCTCGGAGCGAGTCACCCGCCGTAGCGACGGCAGTTGTTGCCGCGTCTTCCCACGACGTCTCGCTCGTTCCGACGAGTTCGACGATCTTGTAGACGGATCCCATGGCACCTCCATACTCGGGTCCTTGTTCGAGCATACGCGCAGCACCGGGTCGGCGTTCGGCCGTTCCGGATTCAGTCGCGACGCGGCGACACCTTCGTCCGGGGTTCAGTGCCGAGAGGTTCGGCCCCGTCCGCAAGCGAAGGTGTCGGTTGGGTGAGGGCTGCGCCCTTTGTCAGGCGGTTTCGTCGTCCTTGTCGTCGGCAAGGATCCGGTAGATGTCCTTCCGTGTCTGTTCGAGGATCTGATGCGCCCTGGCGATCTGGGCTTCCGTGCCAGAGCGGCCTACTTCCATGACGGCGGCGCCGACCTGGAACCCGACGTCGCGGAGGTCGAAGAGACCGTCGTTCGTTCCAGTTCCGAAGCGCTCCCACGGGGGAGCATCCTCAGCGGACTCGGCGACGGCCTGTCCTTCCGCCGTTAGTCGGTAGACCTTCTTGCCGTCATGCTTGTCGGCCTGTATGAGGCCTTCGTCGCTCAGCAGTTGAAGCGTGGGATAGATCGAACCGGGGCTGGGTCGCCACATCCCATCGCTGCGTTCGCTGAGCTCCTGCATGATCTGATAACCATGCATCGGTTCGTCGGCGAGCAAGCGGAGGATGGCAATGCGGACATCACCTCGGCTCACTTTCGGTTTTCCGGGGAAGAACGGTTCGAATCCCATCGGGAATCCACCGCGAGATCCGCGGCCCCGTCCTCGCCGGCTGCGGCCGGCCTTCATCGCCATCACGCGACGAGAGACGACCCAGGGGGGTGTCATTGCGTATGACATGTGGGTCTCCTTTCGAGAACTAATAGCACTATATCGCGATATATCGCGATATGTCAAGAGGTTTGTCCCGTAATCGTCGACTCCTGAAGAGCAAGAGGGCGACGAGACGGCAGAAAGCACCGATCTCTAAGGGCAGATCGGTGCTTTCTGTGTCTTCCGTCTGGCGATAGTCCGCCGTCAGGTGGTCTGTGGCGCCTCAGCCGGCCCGGCGATACCTCCCCGATCATCGGTGTGGTCTCGTGAACCGTCTTCCAGAAGAGAACTGTCTGGTGGACGGATGCCGCGTACCGCTTCAGGCGCTCACGTCGCTCCGCTTGATACTTGCTCCTGCCGACGTTGTTATGTCGGGAGAGTTCCAGGGATCGTGCGGTCGGAGTGGTGCTGCTCATATGGGCCGAATGGCTGTCGGGTGTGCTGTTCAACATGCTCATCTCCTTGGTGTTGTTGGCATCTAGTCTCAACGTATCCGCCCGGCCCCTGCATGTCATCGGTGGAGCCGCCTAGATTCGCAAGCGGCGACTACCCAAACCCCTTCACCGGCTCTACCTAGGGGTTGCCGGGCTCTACCTAGGGGTTGCGGCGTCGATGATGCTTCGGGCCCTTCGGGATTCCAGTGACGCCCTCCGCATGGAGGTCCTCGCGCAATCGGCGAGCCATGGGAGCGGCCCCGAGGGTGTCGCAGATCCTGATTGCTTCGATCCGCTCATCAATGCCGCCACTGCTCAAGGCGACGGCGCGTTTGTAGGGGGCATCCGCTTCGCTCCAGGCCTCGACCGCGCCTCGCCAGTCCCCGTCGATGAGGAGCCCCTCCGGAGTGTCGCGGAGCGCGCGGAGAGGTTCGATGAGTCCGAGCTTGCTCAGCCAGATGCACTCCCACGCCAGGCTTTGGCCCGGTGGCCGATTCCTGAGGAAACGCTTGAGGTCTTTGGTTGCCGTTGTTGGGTCGAAGAAGTCACCGCCATGGAGCCAATACGCCTCCGCCAAGGCGGCGTGGACTCCGCGCGTGGTCACGGGGTGAACCTTTGCCATTCCTGCAACCGTGCGGAGCGTGTCGACCGCCTGTGGTGCGCCTCGTCTCGATTGGTTCAGGCCGATTTCGAGGAGAGGCCAGACCGCCAGGTTCTGGTCTGTGTCGTCCCAGATCTCAGCAGCGAGACGTGCCTCATCCTCGGCATCGCTGAACTTCCCCTGTCCGGCGGCGACTTGTGATCGTGCCACGAGTATGAAGGCTCGAAGAAGATCTTGCCCGTGGTCGTGGGCAAACCGTTCTGCCTCGTCGAGCACGCTGTCTCGTCGCGTGGGGATCATGTCCGGCGCGTCTTGGACGAGGAGGTAGAGAGCCCGCGCCACCGTGTCGGTCTCGCCGAGCTTCAGCCCGATGTCGACGGCTTGAGATGCCGTCTCGATCCAGTCGGGCTCGGGTTCGTACCAGCAGCGAACGGCCAGCAGGTATCCGTCGAGCGATGCATCGTCCAAGTCAGCTGCCGCCGCTTCGGCGCTCTCCCCAATCGACGCGGCTTCGTCATGCTCGTGGTGCATGACGTGAATGAACGCCTGGTCGGCGAGGGCTCGAACGTACTCATCAACTGATGACGTCGAGCGCAGTATGGCGACCGCCTCCGCGGCTGACGTCCTGGCCTTCTTCGGCTGCTTCATCTGCCAGTAGAGGAGGCTGATCGGTCGAAGACTGCGCCCGAGTGCGAGCGGATCGCCGTCTTCTCGACGCAACTCGACCGCGGACCGGCGTCGTTCGAGCGCTGTTGCGATGACGCCGGTTGCCCGTGCTGCCTCGGCCCAGAGTTCGAGAACCTCTGCGCGATGCGTGGAAGTGAGTCCGTCCAGGCGCGGCTCGAGGACCGCAAGGTGCTCGAGTGCTTGCCGATTGCCGCCCCGTGCGATGGCCCGACGTACAGCTTCTGGTGTCAGGGAGACGACCGCGTCGGTGTCTCCTGCCGACACCGCGTGGTGGAGCAAACGTGCCGGCTCGACTCCTGAGGATCGCAGGGCCGCGAGCACCGAAGGACCTCCAACGTTGCCTGGTCGGCCCACTGAGCGTCGTCGACAACCATGGCCCCGCCCAATTCGAGCCACGCGAGGAGCTCGGCTGCGAACGCAATGGTGTCTCCGGACTCGAGAGCGGCTCGGAGCTCCGGCTGATCAGAGACCATCGAAGAGAACGGCTGGAGCGGCCACGGCGTCAGCCAGTCCTCGCACGCACCGTAGAGTTGTCTGCCGTGATTCAGACGAAGCAATGAAGGAACGGACGAGGGTGGTCTTGCCGATGCCGGACTCACCCTGAACGAGGACAAACCGACCCTCGCCGGCTGCCGCAGCGGCGAACGCCGCGTGCAGCTGATCCAACTCCTTGCTTCTGCCCACAAAGTCCATGACCGTCAATCCAAGCAGCTACCGCGCTTCGACGAGAGGGAGTTCTCCGAACGCGAAGCAGCCAGTAGCCACGAACGATGTCCTCGATCCCTCTTGGCACGAGTGCCTTTCCGCAATATGGGGAACTCGCACTCCCAACATGGGGAGGTATTTCCGATGCGGCGTCGAGGTGATTGCGAGACGATGGGTCAGTCGCATACACATGAATACCGGGAGGGACCGAATGTCATACATGCAAGAGAGCATCGTCAATTCCATCCATCAGGAACGCCACCGAGAAGCCGAGATCGAACGTCTCAGCGGACAGTCACGTCTTCCGAAACGGCTGCGCCGGTACAGATTCTCGATGCCTCACTTCCCACACAGGACCCCCCGGCCGCCGGGGTCGACGGTTCCTCGCGCAGTGGCCTAACGGCCGCTGCTTTCTGCAGCTTCGACGAACCGTTTCGACCCCGGTTCGCCTGATTGCGCCAAACTCCCAGCTCACGGTCTGATCTGCAGAGTACGATCAGGTGGTGGACCTTCTCGAGCGCTCCAGCGACCTCGAGGTATTGGATTGTGCGCTCACGGAGGCCGAGCGCAGGTTGGGTTCGGTCGTCCTTGTCGGCGGCGAGGCAGGCATCGGAAAGACCCACTTGGTCCAGGCGTTCTCTCAGAAACACGCCGACGACGCTCGAGTCTTGTGGGGTACCTGCGACGACCTCTCGACGCCGCGTACGCTCGGACCATTCCGCGATATCGCCAACCAGGTGGACGGCGCCCTGAAGGGCGTAGTTGTCGAAGGCTCGCGGAGTGAGGTCTTCGACGCCGTGCTCGATGCTGTGGTGGACGAGAGTCGCCCTACGGCCGTGGTTATTGAGGATGTTCACTGGGCTGACGGAGCCACCCTCGACGTCCTGAAGTTCCTTGGACGTCGGATCGACCGCGTTGCGGTCGAGCTCGTCCTCACCTATCGCGACGAGGAGGTACCGGACAACCATCCGCTCATGCTGATGATCGGTGACCTACCGGCGTCCGCGGTGCATCGAGTGCATCCAGCGCCGCTGTCGAGGAGCGCGGTCGAGGAGCTCGCAGCCGGATACGAGGGATCTGTCGAGAACCTGTTTGCGATGACGCATGGAAACCCGTTCCTGGTCACAGAGGCGCTCCTTGCACCGGGCGGCGATGTGCCGGCAAGCGTGCGCGAGGCGGTGCGAACCCGAGCTTCTCGATTGTCGTCGAGCGGACAGGCGGTTGCTGATCTGATGTCGGTTGTGCCGGGTCAGACCGAGATGTGGTTGCTCGAGGAGTTCCCGGAGTTCACACCGGACGCGCTCGACGAATGCCGCCAGCGCGGACTGATCGAGTTCGATGTTGCCAATGCCTGGTATCGCCACGAACTCGTGCGTGGCGCCATGGAGGAGTCGTTGGATCCGTCGCTTCGGCGAGCGCTCAACTTGTTCGTGGCTGATGCGCTCGCAAACCAGGAAGAGGACATAGCGCGCATCGTTCACCATGCGCTCCAGGCAGGTGATGGAGAAGCCATCGCGCGATACGCGCCGGCGGCCGGACAAAGGGCGGCATCCGCGGCTGCGCACCGCGAAGCCCTCGCCCACTACCGCCTCGCCGTTGAGTACGCCGCCGGCGTCTCAGTCGAGAGCCGGGCTCAGCTGCTGACCGAATACGCCATCGAGTGTTATCTCACGAACGAGGCCGTCGAAGGTGTTGCGGCGGCCGCCCAGGCCCTCGAACTGTGGCGGGCCCTCGGTGCGACCATTCGTGAGGGCGATGTGCTGTGTTGGTTGTCCCGTCTCTACTGGTGGTTGGGGAACGGCGAGGAGGCGGTGTCCACCGGGCTGGCAGCGGTCGAAGTGCTCAGCGCGGGCGGTCGATCGAACGAGCTGGCGATGGCGTACAGCAACCTGGCGCAGCTGTACATGCTTGCCCAGAAGGCTGATGTCGCCGAAGGGTGGGCTGACAAGGCGATCGCGTTGGCCCGAGAACTCGACGATCAGAACACACTTGCCCACGCGCTGAACAACCTCGGCAGCACGAGGCTGCGCAACGGGGACGCTTCGGGATTCGCACTGCTCAGAGAGAGCCTCGAGATCGCGGTTCGGGAGAAGTTCGATGACCACGCCGGTCGGGCCTACGCGAATCTCGTGTGGGTCAGCCTCGACTACCGGCAGTACGAGAAGGCAGCTCGCTACATCGATGAGGGACTCGCCTATGCCAGGAGCAGGGAACTCGCGGGAAACACGTACTACATAACGGCGGAACGGGCGCGGTTCGGGTTCGAGTGCGGCCGGTGGACGCAAGCCGAGCAAGACGCCCGGTGGGTGCTGAGCCAGCCCGAGGAGCCGGGCATCACCCGAATGCCGGCCCTCGCAGCGCTGGCTCGACTGCAGGTTCGCCGTGGAGATCCGGACGCCGAGGCAACAATCGAACAAGCACTCCAGCTTGTGGAACCAACCGGCGAGCTGCAGAGAATCGCCCCCGTTGCCATCGCCCGATCCGAGCTGGCCTGGCTACGCGACGATGTGAATGGGATCGAAGCACCGATCGCGGAGGCGCACCGACTCGCGATGGCTGCTCAGCAGCCGTGGGTCACCGACGAACTCGCCTTCTGGATGTGGCGCGCGACCGGCGTCGTGGAGGCATTCGAATGTCCGGAGACCCCGTACTCCCTGCAGGCGTCTGGCCGCTGGCGCGAGGCGGCGGACGCCTGGGCCGAGATCGGCTGCTCCTACGAGCAGGCGACCGCGTTGATGGACAGCGCGGATGCTGCGGATCTTCTCGAGGCGTTGGCGCTTCTCGATGATCTGGGTGCTGTTCCTGCCGCTTCGAAGGTGCGTCGGACGCTCCGACGTATGGGGGTTCAGGGAGTGCCGCGCGGTCCGCGGCAACAGACGAGGAGTCATCCCGCCCGACTCACGGGGCGTCAGGTCGAGGTTCTCGCGTTGGTGACCGAGGGCCTGACCAACGCCGCAATCGCCGAACGGCTCTTTGTGTCACCGAAGACAGTCGATCACCACGTGTCGGCCCTGCTCACGAAGCTCGGGGTGGCGACACGACAAGAGGCCGCGGAGATCGCCGAGGCCGAAGGATTGGTGTGACAAGACACGGAGCCGCGGCGGCGTACCTCATCTGCGCGATCCGGACTCCCAAAGCCCCCTCTGCGGCCGAGCATCAGCTCGGCCGCGTCTCCCCCACTGCGGGGTGGAGACGAAGAGCCGCTAGGCCTCGTCGTCGAGGATCACGAACGTTCCCCCGGGGTGGGCGGTGCCGTTGAGTTGCACATCAATCGTGTGGACACCGGGGTAGTGGGTTCGGGTGGTGCGCTGGGCGAGCGAGACGAGCTTCGACACCCGCGTCGATTCACCCGCTGGTACAGACCGTTCACCGCCCTTGAAGACCTTGGGGCTCATGCTCCCGTTTGATTTGACGAAGTGGACGATGAAGTCGACGAGAGCCTCACCCTGGCGCCTCGACGGGTTTTCGAGGTCGACCTTGATCCGAACCGACTCACCGATGTGGACCGTGGCAGGTTCGATGGTGACCATCCGAAGCCGCACCGGAGAATCGGAGCCAAACCCCAGGATCGCCAGAGCATCGGGATCGCCGGCCTTGATCAATGTGCGCAAGCCGTGGCGCACCATGCGTCGCGTGTCCGGATCGTCGCTCCACCACCGCGCGGCGACGTCCACGGCGAGAGCGGGGTGGTCCTTTGAGATATCGTTGAGGTTGTTGGCGACCGATCGGCGGACGTACTCCTCATCGTCATCCTTGAGAATCTCGAGAAGTTGGATCACTGGCCGCGGTTCTTCCTGGAACTGCCGGAGTAGCGGAGCCCACGGAAGCCGGGGCCGAGTGCCCTCCGACACGAGCCGGCGGACGTGGACGTTGTCGTCGGTCGCCCAGACTTGCAGCCGCTCGAGTGTTCTTTCGGGGTATCGATCGAGATAGGCACGGATGCTGAACTCCGCGGTGAACCGCTTCGTGAGCTCGTACTGCGCGGTCATGGCAGTATCGAAGTGGTCGAGTCCGTGGTCGGCGACGAAGAACACAAGCGGCAGGTAGCGAAACGACTCCATGCCGGTCAGTTCGGCCGATTCGATCTCCGGTCCGAGGGAGTTGGTGATGATCTCCATGGCGCACCTGCGGTCCTCGGGAAGCGTCTCGGCGAGAGCATCAGAGACGTGCCGGGCACGCGGTGTGAGTTCCAAGTCCTCGAGTCCGGCCACCGCGAGAGAGATGAACCGATCCCGGTTGAATTCCGGATAGACCGGCGTGATCATGTCTGCGATCACGACCGGAACGTCAGGCCCGAAGGAGTTCTTGAGTGGCTCGGGCATGGTGACGAACCCTAGCTACTGCGGCTGGCCGACTTGATGCTGAGTCGCCCTATCGCTGAGCCCGGTTGCTCCACCCTGCCGAAGCGCCGTCAAATGTTCAGACTCCGCCGATTGCCCAGCATCCCATCCCGACTGCCGAGACCTCGAGGCCGCTCTTCCCAAGAACTCGCTTCATGTGTCGCTCCTGCTGTCGTGTGGATTGTCGATGTACTCGACGAGGAGCTCTTCGAGAGGCTTTCGTTCCAGCTTCGGGACAACCGATCCCGGCTCGGGGTATCCGATGGGGAAGAGGATGAACGGCCGCTCGTTTGACGGGCGGTCGAGCAGCTTCGTGAGGAACGCCATGGGGCTCGGGGTGTGGGTCAGAGTGGCAAGGCCCATGGTGTGAAGTGCAGCGATGAAGATGCCGGCGGCGATTCCCACGGACTCCTTGACGTAGTAGTGCTTGGCGCGTGATCCGTCGCTGTTGATCCCATATCGCTGCTCGAAGAGGACGACGATCCACGGCACCTCTTCCAGGTAGGGCTTGTGCCATGAGGTTCCGAGCCGGGCGATTTCCTCTCTCCAGTCCTCAGGCATCCGCCCGTCCAGGTAGTTCGTGCGCTCCTCTTCCTCGGCGGCAAGACGAATCCGGCGCTTGGTCCCGGGATCGCCCACGAGCACGAACGTCCACGGTTGCTGGTGTGCGCCCGACGGGGCTGTTCCCGCCGTGCGGACGGCGGTCTCGATCAGATCCCGTGGGACGGCCTCGTTGCTGAACGTGCGGACCGACCGCCTACGCGTCATGAGGTTGTAGAACGTGGTTGCCTGGTTGCGCATCTCGTCCAAGGTGAGGTGCGGGCCGTCGTAGGGAGCGAAGTCCCCGTCTGCTGTGTAGGGGTAGTGGTCGTCGCTCACGTTCTCATCCTCGCGTGTGATCCGCAATGCTCGCGAATGATCAGCCTGATCTGCCGGCGGACTTCGCTCGATTCAGCGTGTAGTAGTCAGCAAGACCCAGAGCCGCAAGAGGCGAGACGCCGCCGCTGAGCAAGCCGATCGCCGGGATCACCCACAGCATCGCGAGCGAATACGTGCCCACCAGCAGAACTGCGATCGTTCGTGCCTGCCAGCGGTCGGTGTCGCCTTCCCTAAGGGTGACCACGCCGCCCAGCCCGTAGCCGACGCACAGTCCGAAGACCGGGTTGAACAACCCAAGCGGAAGGGCAACCAGAAGCCACAACCCCATCCCCTTCAGCACCGATGTCGGCGCATTCCGCCGTCCGGAGAGAAACGCCAGAGCGACAAACACAACCGGCACCAGGGCGAACCCCAGCGCAAACGTCGGACCCGCTGCCTCGGGGGTATCGGACTGCGTTGCCACGATCGCCACCAGCAGCGAGCTGTAGCTGACTATGAGCACAATGGTGCTGAGGCCGATTGCCAGCCACGACCGTTTGTAGCCTTGGTCCTCGTCCGTCACGGCGCGTCACCCATCGGTGTCACCGCCGACACACTGCGAATAGGCAGGCTCAGCCCTTGACCGATCCTGCAGTCAAGCCGCGAACGAAGTAGCGCTGCAGCGACAGGAACACCACAAGCGGTAATGCCATGGTGATGAACGCGCCCGCGGTCAACAGGTGCCATGCCTGGCCCCGCGAACCGTTGAGGTTGTTCAATGCCAGCGTGATCACACGCACGTCCGGCTCGCCGCCGAGGAATACCAGGGCGATGAGAAGGTCATTCCAGACCCAGAGGAACTGGAAGATCGCGAAGGACGCCAGCACCGGCACCGAGAGTGGAACGACCAGCTGCGTGAACGTCTCGAACGGCGTGGCGCCGTCGATACTCGCCGACTCCATCATCGATGATGGGAGCGATCCGATGTAGTTTCGCAACAGGTAGATCGCGAGCGGCAAGCCGAATCCGGTATGCGCCAACCAGACAGCCGGGAAGGTCCCGTTCAGGTTGATGGTCGTGTAGAGACGCAGCAGTGGAATCAGCGCCATCTGCAGCGGGATGACCAGCATGGCGACCACCAAGACGAACAGCCACTGCCGACCCGGGAACTCCATCCAGGCGAACCCGTAGGCGGCGAACGCGGCGATCGTAATGGGCATCACGGTGGCCGGTATCGTGACAGAAAGGCTGTTCAAGAACGAGTTGCCGAATCCCTCGGATGAAAGAACGTCCGAGTAGTTCGAGAGCGTCCACTCATTGGATCCGAGATTGGTGAACACGGTCCACCAGCCATTCGCGTTGACCGCGTCAGGCGGACGGAATGAGCTGACCAACACGCCGAGCGTTGGGATGATCCAGATGATCACGACGATGAGAATGACCAGCTTGACCGGCCATCGGTAGAAGACTCCGGCCCAGAACCCGCGCTTGTCGGGAACGTATTCGGATTGGGTGGCCGGCTTCTCGGCAGTGGTCGTTGTCATCGTTGGGCCTCCTGCGCTTGGAACCGCCGCACGTTGAGCACCATCAACGGGGTGATGGCCACGAGGAGAACGACGGCAAGGGCGGCGCCCGCCCCCTCGTTCCCGAACGTGAAGAACTCCGTCACCATCCGCTCCGCCACCACTGAGGTGCCGAACTCACCGGATGTCATGACGTACACGATGTCGAAGACCTTCCAGACCGTGATGATGATGGTCGTTAACACCACGACGAGGGTCGAAGAGATGGAGGGGATGATGATCCTCCAGAACACCTGGAATTCCTTGGCGCCGTCGATGCGGGCCGCCTCGAGGATGTCGTCGGGAACCGACTTGATGCCGGCCGACAGAATCACCATCGCAAAGCCCACCTGGAGCCACACGAGAATCACCATGAGGTAGAAGTTGTTCCATGGTTCTTGGAGCAGCCACGCTACAGGTTCGTTGCCGATCGCTGTCCATATGCCGTTGAGCAAACCGATCTGCTCGCCGAATCCTTCGGGCCGGAAGTTGTAGATGAAGCGCCACACGATCGACGCACCGACGAATGAGATCGCCATCGGCATGAAGATGAACGACTTCGAGAAGGCCTCACCCTTGCTGCCAAGTTTGTCGGCGAGCACCGCAAACCCAAGGCCGATGCTCACCGCGAGTGCCGGCACGATGATTACCCACAGAACCGAGTTCCGTAGCGCCTCCAAAGTGCCCGAATCGGTGAAGATGTCGATGTAGTTGTCAAGCCAAACGAAACCTTCACCCTGGGCGTTCTGGAAACTCAGCTTGAACGTCACGACCGTGGGGTACACCAAGAAGATGGTCAGCAACACGATGGCGGGGCCCACGAACACGAAGGGAAGCACGAAGTGCCGGTATCGCTCGGGGAGCCGCATCGTCAGCCAGTTCATCCCGTAGAACAACGCGAAGACGCCAAGGACGCCAATGATCAGCGCCATCACGACGACGACCAAACGGTTGGCGTTCTCGTCGAGCAGGACCGTGCCCGCCCAGTAGAGGATGCCGAATGCGATCAGGGGTACCGCAAGTGAAACCCCGATTCGCATGAGCTGGGTCAGAAAGTTTGGACCCGGTCCCTTGTAGATCGGATTGATCGGCCTCGCCTCGGCCGCTTTCTCGACTTCCGAAGCCTCTTCGTCAACAATGTCAGCCATTCAGACCTCCATCCCGTTGTTGCTCGACTCTACACAAAAGAAGGAGGGCGGCCAAAATGGGCCGCCCTCCTCGTTGTTGCTATGTCGACTTGTTGTTACGAGCTGGGCCAGGTGGCCTCGATGCTGTCGACCACTTCCTGGGTGGACGTGCCGCGTGTCCAGTCGATCATTCCGGTCCAGAACGAACCCTGACCGACCGCCGGTGGCATGAGGTCAGAGCCATCGAACACGAAGGTGTTGGCGCCAAGTGCCGCAGCAATGCCTTCGGCCTGGAGCTTGACCGTGTCCGTCACGTAGCAGTCGTTTGGCGTGTTGGCATTTGCGGAAATCCGCTCGATGCCGGGAACACCGGCGCCCGATGCCTGGATGCACTGGTACTCGGGCCCTGCATACGCCGCGAGCGCAGCAGCGACTTCAGGACGGTTGTTGAACACGATGGCGAGCTCACCACCACCCATCGCAGCAGGCGGGATGCTTGCGTCGATGGTGGGGAAGGGGAAGAACGCCGCATCTTCACGGGGCAGCGGCTCCGGGAAGAAGTTCGCGATGAACGATGCCTGGCGATGCAGCAAGCAGTTCGGTGGATCGTTGAACATCGGATCCGGAGCGTCGCGGAAGTCGATCGCCGACACGCCTTCGGCGCCGCCGAGGACGAAGCCCTCGCCGAACATGATCTCTCCGAACGTGTCGAAGGCAGTGACTACCGCTGGATCGTTGAACGGGATCTCGTGCTGCGACCACTGGCTGTAGACGTCGGCACCGGCTGTCCGGACCATGATGTCTTCGATCCAGTCCGTGCCCGGCCACCCGGTGGCTGCGTCGCTACCGAGACCGATGCACCACGGTGTCTGTCCGTCGGCAACCATCTGCGCTGACAACGCCACCATCTCATCCCAGGTTTCCGGGACGGTGTAGCCGGCCGCGTCGAAGACGGGCTTGTTGTACCACACGAGGCTCTTTGAGTTTGCGTTCGTTGGGATCGAATAGTGCTGGCCGTCTGCACACACGCCGAGGTTCATGAAGTAGGCACCGTGCGCAGCTTCGAGCGCCGCGATGTCGAAACCCATGTCCTCGAGCGAAACGAGCTCGCCCGCATCGGCGAAGACACAAATCGAGCCGGGCTGCGGTGTGATCGCCATGTCGGGCGGGTTGCCGCCGTCGACGCGAATCCGCAGTTGCGCCTCGAAGTCATCTGAGCCCTCATAGGTCACGGTGCCGCCCGTGGCCTCGTTGTAGACGTCGAAGGTCGCCTGGATCGACGCACCCTCATCGCCGGTTGGCGCCGCAAACACCGAAACCTCGGTGCCGGAGACGTCGACCATGTCGTCACCGGACGCGGCGGTCGTTTCCGTCGCGGTGTCGTCACCGGACGCGGCGGTCGTTTCCGTCGCGGTGTCGTCACCGGACGCGGCGGCCGTTGTTGTTGTCTCGTCATCGCCGTCGCTGCTACAGGCAGCGATGACCATGGCGAAGACGACGAGCAGCATGAGCCACTTCGTTCTCTTCATTTTTCTTCTCCTCCAATTGCGAACAGGGGGATTCCTCGATGAAACGAGGAGGTCCCTGGTTCCGACAGAAGCCTAACCCTTCTCGCTCGTGGTAGGCCAATTGTGAGGGAGTCTCAGCAGTAAGAATCTGGCAGGTGCTGGAGGAGCGCATCCGGTCGTACGACCCTGCCGGGCCTTGGGCCTCCCCGGGCCAGAACGCTCGGCGGCTGGACTTCCTCTCGCGTTTGGATTTTCTATTTGGGTGCGGGGAAGACCCGCCGATATAGCGGTAGCAGTATTGGGAGAGGTACATGACCGATGATCGCCACCGATCGTCGTCGAGCGATGAGCTGCTGCGCGAGGCACGGCAACGTGTTCTGGATGGGGAGCTCTACTCCGACGATCACCTCGAGACGTCCAGCAGTGATACCTACGGATCGCATTCGTTCGCGGAAGAAGCCCCTGAATCGACCTCCGACGACGGGTCGGTTGTCGATGGAATGGAGCTGTCAGCAACCGAGATCGCAGCGCAGCTCGCGGAGGCTCGGGAGGCGGCAAGCCCGGAGCCGGAAGAGCCGGATGAAGCGACGGACGCTCCCGAGGATCACGACTCCGATCGGGCGACGGCAGGGATGAGCTCGCTTCCGGACTGGGCGCTCGACGATGAGCCTTCTTCATCCCTCGAGTCCTACCGGTCCCCAGAGCCGAGCGCCACGCCCGCTCCCTCGGGAACCCTCGCCGAACGAATTCGCGCTCTTGCCGAGCAACAGGGCGAGCCGGTGCCGGTCGACATCGCGGCCGGGCAACTCCAGGTGCCTCCACCGGTCGACACGGAAGCCGACGCGTTGGCGACGTCCACCACGGAGTGGGAGGCGCGACAGGCAGCGAAGGCGAACAAGACATCTACGACGTCATGGGTCAAGCCGGTGATCTCAGTGGTGGTGTTCGTCGTCTTCGGGTTCGGGTTCGTCGCGGCGCAACTGGACGGAAGTGAACCGATCGACCAGCTCGCTGTTGGTGATTGTTTTGACGCCGGCAGCGCCGCCGAGGTCTACAGCGTGCCGGTTATCGACTGCAACGAGCTGCACAGCTCGGAGCTCTACGGGACGGTGGGGGTGACCGCCTTCGACTCGGCGTACCCCGGTGAAGACGCCCTCTTCGAGTGGGTCAACGCCAGGTGCGAAGAACAGTTCTCCGGATACGTTGGTGAGCCATACGAGGACTCGCGTTACTGGATCGAGGTGTTCTTCCCAACAGGGGACGGCTGGGACGAAGGTGACCGGAACGCCTTCTGCACGGTGGTGCTTGTAGATGAAAACCTCGAAGTCAGGCCTTCGCTCGGTTCTGCCAAGGGCTGGGGCGCGAGAGCTACGTAGCGGATTGGCCAGCGGGGTGTGCCGACCCAGCCAACATCGCTGCGTCGATGGCACCAAACGGTTGGTGTGCGTCGGCGGCGTTGTGTCGACGTCTTCGGATTGAGCCTGACCGGATGTGTCAGACTGAGTCGGATTCGTCGGAGTCCTCCGAATTGTCGATCACGTCCCACACCTCGAGGTCGTCCGATTCAACTTCAACCACGGTCTCCTCTGGCTCCTGTAACTCCTCGCCGCCGGTTCGGTCAGACGGTGGTGCGTCGTCGCCTTTGAAAGAATCTCGAGCTCTATCCACGCCCTGGTCGATCGCCTCCGACGCGCTGCTTGCGGCGGCTTTCGTCTTGTCCCAGGCGTCCTTGCGGGCATCGGCTGTGCCCTCCCAGGCCTCGCTGGCCGCCTTGGTTGCTTTGTCCACGGTCTCGGAAATCGAATCCATCCAACTCTTCTTCTTGTCGGCCATTCCCAGAACTCCTTCTCGTCTCGGAGAGCACGTTCGGCGCCTGGCTAACGATACTCCCGGAGGTCGCCCAGGAGCGCCGCCGCGGCGAGGTCTACCATTCCGGCTTGGCGGTTCCCCAACCGGAAGACAGCCGATCCTGTGACCGACTCACGAGCTATCGATCGTTCTGAGGTTCTCGCCGTGGAGGGCGTGTCGGTTGTGCGAGACGGGCGGCTGCTGCTCGCCGACGTGGACTGGCACGTCCGCCGCCACGAACGGTGGGTGGTGCTCGGGCCAAACGGCGCCGGCAAGACCACGATGCTCCAGGTAGCGTCGACCTATCTCGGTCCTACTCGCGGCACCGTACGGCTCCTCGGCGAGACCCACGGGAAGGTCGACGTCCGGACGCTGCGTGAGCGTGTCGGCTATGTCGGATCCGGGCCGGCGAAGATGATTCGTGACCGCCTCCCGGCAATCGATATCGTCGTCACCGGCAAACATGCCTCGTTCGTCGACACGCGCTGGCACGGCTACGACGACGCAGACTGGGAATTCGCGCATCGTCTCCTCGACCGACTTCGAGCGGATCACCTTGCCGACCGCAGCTACGGCACCCTCTCGACGGGCGAGAAGCAGCGCGTGTTCATCGCCCGAAGCCTGATGACGCGTCCCGAGGTGCTCCTCCTCGATGAGGCGATGACCGGCCTCGACGTTGGGGCGCGCGAGCGGCTGGTCGCTTCCCTCTCCGATCTCGCATCCGATCCGGAGAGCCCGGCTGTGGTTCTGATCACCCACCATGTCGAGGAGATTCCGCCCGGCTTCGGCCACATTGCGCTCATGTCCCAGGGTCGAATCATCACCAGCGGACCGATCGACGCCGTTCTGAACGGCGCGTCACTCTCGGCGTGCTACGGCGAGGAACTGCACGTTGAACGAATCGACGGCAGATACCGGGCCTGGCTCGCGGGATAGCACGCTGCGAACCCAGGGTTCTCCACCCCGTATGCGGCGCCGTCAGCCCGCGGAATGGAGGGCGCTGCGAACCCAGGGTTCTCGACATTGCATGCGGCGCCGTCAGCCCGCGGAATGCGAGGACCCGCACTCCGGCGCCGGGGAGGAATTCCTCGACGCATTTCATGGTTGTCGTGAGCGTGTTCAGAAATCTGTTCCGCTATCCAGATCCCGTGAATGAGAACGCGGCCCGACTGATTGCCGCCGGCGTCGTAGCGCTCTCTTTGGGTTACGTCATCACGGGGAGCGGGGCCGTGCTCGGATTGCTGGCATATGGGTTCATCGCACGCGTGCTGGCCGGACCGACGCTGTCCCCACTGGCCCAGGTCGTCAACCGGCTTCTCATACCGTTGTTCTCGGTACCCGCGAAGCCCGTTCCCGGACCCCCAAAGCGGTTTGCTCAGGGCCTTGGGGCGGCGCTGGCAGTTGGAGCTGTGGTCGCTCGCCTCGGCGGCCTCGAACCAATGGCGCTGATGTTGGTAGCTCTGATCGGCGTTGCTGCAACCCTTGAGTCGGTTTTTGCGTTCTGCATCGGCTGTCGAATCTTCGCCGGCCTCATGACTGTCGGCCTCGTCTCGGCATCGGTGTGTGAATCCTGCAATGACCTCCGGCTCTCAGCACCCGGCGACCATCACCACACCGACGCGTCGGTCGGCTAGTCGACGGGCGTGGACTGCGAACCCAGGGTTCTCCACCTCGTATGCGGCGCTGTCAGCCCGCGGAATGAGCATCGGCCCGTCACCTCTGTGTTCCGCGGGCCGGAAACGCCGAATAGGACGTCACGAACCCTGGGTACGCGGCATGCTGTCGCCCTCGCTCTCGAACTGGATGCGAGCGGCTTCGGAGATGAGCGGGGCGAGGTAGTCCCGGAGGACCGCCACATGCGCTGGATTGTCGCGGTACGCGACGTAGTCGTCGGCGCTTTCGACGACCGCGACCACAGCGAAATCCCACGCTCCCTCCGTGATCCCGGCATCCGGCCCGAACCGGAACTTCCGGAGCCCGTCAATCTGATCGGGCAGTGCCGAGATCGCCACCATGGCCGCCTCGACCTGCTCGTCGGTGGTGTCGGGCTTGAAGCGGAACAGAGCAACATGACGGAGCATTGCGACGACTCCTGGGTATTGGTGACGTGTGAACGGCTGTGTTCAATCTACCGATGGCGCCCACCGTTGGCGCTGTGACAAGACGATCAATGCGGGCCGTGGCGCGCCATCTCGTCCGACATCTTGCGTCCCGAAGAAGTCAGAGCACCTCGGCTATTCGGTGGACCTGGCCCTCGGGCAGGATGGAGGACCGCGGAGATGTGGCCTCCACGGCGAATCCGGGCCCTTCTTCGAACTCGGATTGCGCCGGGCGCAGAGCGACGCGGCTGTCTTCCATCCGGGAATCGTATCGGGCGAAACCCACACGACCCGCGGACCGCCCGACCGTGCGACGCGCCCATCGGCCAGAATGGGACGGTGACGGACGGATATCGCATTGTCATGACGCTCGCCTTCTACCCACGCGGTGGGTCGGCTCAGGTTGTGCGCTATCTCGGGAGAGCGCTCCAAACACGTGGGAACGATGTGGTGGTGGCGTGTGGATCGCTCGGACCGCCGGGTGTGAGATCGAACGCCGACACCTTCTTCGAAGGTCTCGAGGTGCACTCGCTGGACTTCACCGAGGCAATCGAATGGTTCGACAGAGGCCGGGACCCGATGACGGCCCCCGTTCCGATCCACCCTTCGTTCGAGGACCGATCGGGTGTTCCGGATCGCGTGTTCGCCTCTGTCGGCGATGATGCCTATCGGCTGCAGGTCTCGACTTGGCGGAGGTTGCTCACCGAGGTAGGGCCAGGGGACGTGTACCACGTTCACCACTTGACTCACGTGAACGATGCGATCGACCTCCTTGACCGTCGGCCGGTGATTGCGCACCTGCATGGCACCGAGCTCAAGATGCTGGAGCAGATCCGCCGCAGCGGGGAGGAGCGATGGCCGGACGCCTGGGCGTGGGACCAACGCCTGGTGGCGGCTGCCCATCGCGCCGATCGCGTCGTCGTCATCTCGATGACGGACCGGGAACTTGCGATCGAACTCCTCGAACTTGACCCGGCCCGGATCGACATCGTGCCGAACGGTGTCGACACCAGCTCCTTCGTCCCGCTCGGCCTGTCTGCGCGTCAGCGGCTCGACCACTGGCGTCGATGGCTGGTCGAAGACCCGCAAGGCTGGGACGAGAGCGGACTGGCGGGAACGATCCGGTGCACCAACAACGACATCGACCGGTTCTTCGTCGATCCAACTACCGGCGAGCTACGCCCCACCTTCCTATACGTGGGACGGTTCCTCGACTTCAAACGTGTGCCGTTTCTGATCCGCGCCTACGCCGAGGTACGGAACGAACTCGGGAGCAATGCACCCCCGCTCGTCATCTGGGGCGGCTACCCGGGGGAGTGGGAGGGCGAACATCCGCATTCCGTCGCCTCGGCGCTGGGTGTCGAAGGTGTGTTCTTCGTCGGTTGGCACGGGCACGACGAACTCTCCACCGGATTCAATTGCGCCGATGTGTTCGTCGCCCCCTCAGTTGAGGAACCGTTCGGGCAGGTCTACTTGGAGGCGATGGCATGCGGAATGCCGGTGATTGCGACTACCACTGGCGGCCCTCCGTCGTTTGTGAACACCGATCCGGAACAACTCAACGGCTGGCTTGTGACGCCCGACGATCATGGCGCTCTCGCACGTGTGATGGTCGAGGCGGCAACAAATGAACCGGTTCGAACCGAACGCGGACGGAACGCCCGCCGAACGGTGGTGGAAGGATTCGATTGGCTTCGAATCGCTGAGCGGGTCAACCGCATCTACCGCGAGGTCGTGACCTAGCGCTCGACACACCGTCCACTCCCGGCGAGGAGATCACCCTCGGCTCAAAGGCGACATGGATCAACACAATCCCTTCATATCAGGCAGGAAGGCCGTCGAGATGAGCTGCAATGGCATCCGACCATTCCTGCATCATGAGATCGAAACGGCCCTCCGTGCACGCGTCGAGGCCCGCGGGATCATTGCCGAGGAGTGTCATGTCGTAGGCAACCGCCACGGTGCTGTGTCCGGTTGCAGCGTCGGCACACCCAACACGAACCACTCCGGCATGGTGACCGGGCGTCGTGCGAGCGTACGCCGCTGTCGCCCCAGGGCGGTCGATCCTGACCACGACCCATGTCGTTTCGACACCACCAGACATGGTCACGAACGCTGTCCCGGAATCCTCGCTCGGCTGCCCGGTCGGGTAGGCGGGATCCCACCCCGGAACCCATCCTCGTTCCCCCTCGGGGGTGAACAGGTCGATCGCGTCGGCGGCCGGCAGCGCCACGTCGAACTGGCCGGAAAACTGCAGCCTCATCCCATGTCTCCGTTGCTCCTGTTCCGATCCTTCTGCGAACGGCTGCTCACCCGGCCATGATGCCAGACGCATGTCGCCCTTGAGTCCTCAGGTGTCCACGGGCCGGCGGCCTCGGACTCGGGCGTCGCTCACGCCGAGGCGCACAGCTATGTTCCCGGTATGCGTTTTGGAGCATTCACCCCACAGGGCTGGCGCCATGATCTCGTCGGTGTGCCGGTCGATCAGCAATGGCCGACGATTCTCTCCACCGCGAAGGTGATCGAGCATCTCGGGTTCGAATCGGTTTGGGTCTACGACCATTTCCACCCTGTACCGGAACCGGACCAGGAACCGGTCTATGAGGCGTGGACGCTGATGGCCGCGCTGGCCGCCACCACCGACACAGTTCGGCTCGGTCAGATGTGCACCTGCAACTCGTATCGTCCGCCGTCCTACCTCGCGAAGGTGGCAGCATCGATCGATGCGATCTCGGGCGGCCGTCTCGAGATGGGCATCGGTGCCGGCTGGTACGAACACGAGTACGACGGCTACGGCTACGAGTTCCCCAAACCCTCGATCCGGATCGGCATGCTGCGCGAAGGCGTGGAGATCATGCGTCGCATGTGGACCGAGGACGTCATTGACTACGACGGCGCCTATTACAACCTCAAGGGCGCGCTGTGCCAGCCGAAACCGGTCCAGGACCCGATGATTCCCATGTGGATCGCAGGCGGCGGTGAGAAGCTCACGCTGAACGTTGCGGCCCGCTACGCGGACTACACCAACTTTGGATACACGTTCGACGAGTTCAAGCAGAAGAGCGAGATCCTCGCCGGCCACTGCAAACGTGTCGACCGCGACTTCGGCGAGATCGTCCGCACGACGAACTTCAACATCCTCATTGGCGAGACCGAGGCCGACGTTGCCGAGCGGGCGGCGGCGTTCAAAAGGCACTTCGCTCCGATCGTCGGAGAAGACAAGGTGGACGAGGCGTTCGCCAGAACGTACGTCAAGGGCGGCGGGATTGCCGGTACACCTGAGCAGATTGTTGAACGCCTTCAAGAGTGGGAAGCGGCGGGCCTGGGCTACGCCATCGTGTACTTCCAGGAAGCTGGGACCGATCGTCGCGGCCTTGAGTTGTTCGCCGAGCAGGTCATGCCGTACTTGGCGTGATCGTCGGGTGATGCCGTGCCACTGGTAGCGTTCGCTCCACGATGCGGACTCTCGGCAACATCCTGTGGTTGATCCTCGGCGGACTTCCGATGGCGTTCGCCTATGCCGTTGCCGGCGTAGTCATGTTCGTGCTGATCATCACCATCCCCTTTGGGATTCAGGCCTTCAAACTCGCGGGATTCGCGCTCTGGCCGTTCGGGCGAGTTATGGTCGAGATCCCGGGCAAGGGCGGGTGCCTCAGCACGGTTGGGAACGCCATCTGGATCTTGCTAGCCGGGATCTGGCTGGCGATCGCGCACGTCTTCTGGGCCCTGTTGCTGGCGATCACGATCATCGGCATCCCGTTCGCCGTTGCGAACGTCAAACTTGCCGGGGCCGCGCTCGTGCCATTCGGGCGCTCCGTCATGTCGAGCGACGCCGCCGCGGCACAGAGCTACCCCGTCGTCGTTGGCGTCGAGCCCCTCGGTTGAGTCGCTGCCGGCCAGTCGATCGTCATCTTCAGCGGGCGCCCATTCCGCGGGCTGTCGACGTCAAGTAGAACGTCCACAACCCTGGGTACACGGTTTCGATCTACCACTCGATGTCGGTGCCGAGCCGGAGGCTGAACCGACGGCAATACTCGAGGTCCTCAAGACGCAGCTCCGGCCCCGACGAAGACCCGTCTCCGACCGACGTTCGATAACGTTCAAGGACGTCAAGAGGATCGGCCCCGTTGAAGTCGCTCGGACTCCGGACGCCGAGGTCCCTCAGGAAGTGGGCGAACGCTGGGCCGACTCCGTTGATTCTGACCAAGTCGGAGAGCTCGAGGACTTGCACGAGCCGCTCGACGTCGAGGTCGAGTTCGGCGGCAGTCTCTTGACGTTCTGAAGACAGGGTGCATCGTTCGTAGAGCGCCTTGGTCGACCGGATCCCGGCCAGGTGCAAGCGCTCGAGTTCCGCCTCCGTGAAGACTTCGAGCTGGGCAAGCGGCAGCGGCTTGGACACATACGAATTGACTTCACGGTTCAGCACGACGAGGTACTTCTCGTCGACGCTCAGACCGGCGGCCAACTCGGAGTAGCGCCCCTTGTCTCGCAGCAGGGCTCGGAGGTCCTCGAGCGTGTTGATCCCCAGGGCCTTGAGTTCCGGCACCACGTCGCTGATCCCCGCGGCGAGCACCTTCCTGCTGGGAAGGAGATCGATGGTCAGGATTGCCTGCTCGAATGCATCGAGGCTGATGGTGGTGAGGTCGGTCGAGTACATCGTTGCTCCCGCGGGTGCGTGGCGAGATACCAACATGGTACGCGGACATGCGGCGAGGTAGCGCCCTCGACCTCCGGTCATGGCCGATGGCTACGCTCGGCGACGTGAGCGCATTCCGCGGGCTGACGGCGCCGCATACAAGGTGGAGAACCCTGGGTTCGCAGCGCCAGCCATTCCGCGGGCTGACGGCGCCGCATAGAAGGTGGAGAACCCTGGGTTCGCAGCGCCAGCCATTCCGTGGGCTGACGGCGCCGCATAGAAGGTGGAGAACCCTGGGTTCGCGGTTTCGCGATACTGGGGTTGATGCCGCGCTGAAAAGGAGTTGTGATGGCTGGTGTCGAGACCTTCGATTTCCATGTCACATCGGAGTGCAGCCAGGAGTGCCCCTACTGCTGGGGTCCCCAGGGGATTGACCCGGTCGACACCGAAACCGCGCTCGCCATCATCGCCAAGATCGCCTCGGGCGCAACACGGCGCATCGTCTTCACGGGTGGAGATCCCCTCCAGCGTGCGGATATCGGGCAGCTCATCCAGGCGGCCGCCGAGCAGGGACTCGAGGTTGCCGTTTCGACGACCGGGGACTTGATCACCGCCACCTTCCTCGAGACGAATGGCCCCTTTGTTGATCTCATCTCCCTCCCCCTCGACGGATCAACTGAGGCGATCTCGGCCCGGACGAAGAAGCCGGGCCACTTCGCAGCTGTGATGAAAGCGCTTGACCTGCTCGAATCCCACGGGGGCATCGACGTGAAGATCGCTACACCCGTCACTCGCCACAACATCGACGACGTCCCGAGCATCGCGCTCCTTCTTGACGAGCGGGCCAAGCGCCTCCCGGGCCGTCTCTTCTACAACGTCTTTCAGGCCTTTCCCCGATCCATGGATCCCGACGTCGCGTGGGACGAGATGGTGGTCGACGCCCCAGCGTTCGATGCACTCCGCAAGCGCGTGGACGCGATGCCGCACAACTACCGGATCAACTGGCTGGGCCACGAGACGCTGGACAAGCTCTACGTCATGGTGTTTCCCGACGGCAGCCTCACCGTTCCTTCCGGTTCCCAGTTCCGCAACTTCGGACCGTTCCTCGAAATCGACGATCTCGATACGCTTCTCGACGAGAGCGACTTCGACGAGCCCAAGCATCAACGCCACGCCCAAGGGTGGAGCCGGTCCTGAAAGCAGTCGCCGACGCGGGGCTGCCGAAGAGAAGTAGACAGGATAGATGATGGTCAAGACGTTCAATTGGATTGCTGCCGGGGCCATCGTGATTGCCGCCTGCAGTGCTTCAGGCACCGCGGAAGGCTCGTCGACTACAGACACAACCGCGGCGAGCGCGGCCACCGAGACAGCGGTGCCGACCCCGGTGCCGACCCCGGTGCCCACCACCACGACTTCGACGACGGCGCCCACCGAACTCGTCACAACCACCGAGCCGGCATCGACGACCTCCACCACCACAATCACGGAACCGCCCGGCGACGTGAATCCACCGGACGTGGAGGCCTGGTGGTGCAGCGCCTTCGAAGTCGCGGCTGGGCAGAGTCCTGTCGACTTCGCCAAGGCTCTCGCAGACGACTTCCGGCACGGGTACTCCGAGGTGCCGGCCGACAGCGTCGAGGAGGCGGCCGACCAGGCCGTGCTCGTGGCGTGTGATCCTGAATACGGCCGGGCAGTGGCGGCCGCCCTCGGCGCGTAGGCGGGTGCAAATCCGATTTCGGCTGGTCCGAGGGGATCGCTGTAGCGTCAGCTCCTCTGTGGAGGTGTGGATGCAGCCCTAGCCAACCGGCACGCGGGCGAGCGACTCATCGGGGTGACGCATCTTGACCATTGGCACCCCGATGCCGTACGTCACGAATCGGCCGACTGGTTTGATTCTGATCACACACGTGTCGCCCATCGTGTCGTCGACGCCTCGCACGAGGTCGGCTCGCAGTTCCGCGTCTACCTCATCGATCGGGACGATCGTGGCGTGACCCGGGAACGTGATGACGGCGGGTGGAGCTTGACGAATCCTGATTGGCAGGCGCTGGACCGTCACTGTGACAACGACGTTGGGGTTCGCCTTGATGTGCTTGACCTTCCACGTCTCTGGACCGGTCAGCACGTTGAGCTCGCGATCCCTCACCTTGTACATGACTCCGGCGGCTCTGGGCTCGCCGTCGGGGGTCACGAAGCCAACGACCGCGAATGGCCACTTCTCGATGTACGGCCAGATCTCATCGGCGGTTTCGGGTAGCGCCATTAGACCTCCGTTCCGGTTCCTCAATACTCCGACAACCGTCAGCGTCGGACCAGGGGAGAAGCTCCCTTCCGCGAGTGTGCCCACGACTCACCTACAGCCGGGATCGATCGGTCGTCGGTATGGTGAACGGGATGGGGCGATACACACATGGCCACCACGAGAGTGTGCTGCGATCACATCGATGGCGAACCGTCGAAAACTCAGCGGGCTACTTCGGTGCTCGCCTTGCCCCCGGCGCCTCTCTTCTCGATGTTGGATGTGGCCCGGGCACGCTTACGGTGGATCTTGCCCGCCACGTTGCCCCCGGCCGGGTGATCGGAATTGACAGCGCCGAATCGATCGTCGACCAGGCGGCAGTCGATTGCCCGGGAGATGTCACCAATGTCGAATTCCGTGCGGGCAATGTGTATGACCTCGGATTCGGCGATGAGACGTTCGACATCGTTCACGCACATCAGGTGCTGCAGCATGTCGATGATCCAGTGGCCGCACTACGCGAGATGTGCCGTGTGTGTCGCCCTGGCGGAATTGTGGCTGCCCGGGATGCCGACTACGGAGCCATGACGTGGCATCCATTCGACGATCGCCTCGTTCGATGGCTCGACGTGTATCGGACGGTCGCCGTCGCCAACGGCGGGCAGCCCGACGCCGGTCGGTACCTCCTCGAATGGGCACGAGAGGCGGGGTTCACCGATATCAAAGCAACGACGAGCACGTGGTGCTTTGGCACGCCGCACGACCGAGCGTGGTGGGGTGGTCTCTGGGCTGACCGCGTTGTCGAGTCGTCGCTCGCTGAACATGTGATTGATGGCGGCCACGCGACGAGAAGGGAACTGGAAGATATGGCCGCGGGCTGGCTCGACTGGGCACGGCAACCCGACGCCTGGTTCATCGTGCCGCACGGGGAGATCATCGCGTCGGCGTCGTAGGCAAACGGCAATGGCACACTCAAGGCTGGCACGTATGCATGCCGGCCTCGCTTGGGATCGTCGTGTGCCATGCTGGGATTTGGCCGACGAAGGGCGGAACAAGTGGACGCACGGGCCCAACTATTACTCAGGCTTGCGATCGCTGCGGCTGCTCTGGCGCTCGTTGCGGCGTCCCCGGCCGTTTCCGTCTCCGGTGCGACCCATGCGGGACACGAGACGACCTACATCACACCCGCCGATTCGATGTTCGATGTTCCCGTCGTCAACGACGACGAGTCGCCACTGATCGCGGGTGGCGAAGAAGTGGACAATCCCGGCTGGATCGTTGCCGTGTTCAGGGACGCCAACTACATCTGCACGGGGGTGCTGATCGATCCTCGCGTCGTGCTCACGGCTGCCCACTGCGCCGAGGAACCCGCTTCGTATCAACTCCTCTTCGGGACAGAAACCCTCCTCGACTCTGGCATTCAGAGGACGGCTTCAATCGTTCACATCCACCCCGGTTGGTCCGGCGAACTCGGGGACCCCGATCTCGCTTTGATCGGCTTCGATGTCCCGGTCACGTCGTTGCCGACTGTGCCCCTGAATACCAATCCGTTGTGGCCGGAGTGGGATCAGCCGGTTTCGGCTGCCGGATGGGGGGAGTACGGCCTGTCGACCGGACCGAGCCTCACGCTCAACGGTGCCGACTTCTGGACGACGTCCGGCATGGATGGAACGGTGGACTCCGACTACTGCGATCTCAACTCTGCCGAGGTGACTCCCGACGGCGTATTCTGTTTTGGCGGTCCGGTGTTGGCGAGCGCCTGCGCCGGGGATTCCGGTGGCCCGGTGGTTGGTTGGGCAACCCCGACGTCTACCAGCGGGCAACGCGTGGTCTACGGACTCGTTTCCTACGGTCCAGTTGACTGCGGCGTCGGCGGCGTCGACTCCAAAGCACAGGCAGTCGGTGCACATTCGTTCTGGATCACCACGATGGTGGAGCGGATCAAGAATCCGTCACCTCCTCCGCCCGGCCATACGACGGGGTTGGTGAATCCTTCGCAAGGCAAGTGGTTCCTCTTCGACGATGTTGGGATCGCCGCGGCGTCGTTCTTCTATGGGAATCCTGGGGATTATCCATTTATGGGTGACTGGGATGGTGACGGTGTTGAGACACCGGGGTTGTATCGCCAGTCCGACGGGTACGTGTATCTGCGCAACAGCAATACGCAGGGTGTGGCGGATATCAGATTCTTCTTCGGGAACCCGGGTGATGTCCCGATTGCGGGTGACTTCAACAACGACGGGTTCGACACCGTGTCGATCTATCGGCCGTCGAATCAGACGTTCTACATCATCAACAAACTCGGATTCGGTGACCAAGGTCTGGGTGCCGCGGACTTCTCCTATGTGTTCGGCAACCCGGGTGACAAGCCGTTTGTTGGCGACTTCGACGGTGACGGCATCGAGACCGCCGGCCTGCATCGCGAGTCGACGGGCTTGGTGTATTTCCGCAACAGCCATACGCAGGGCAATGCGGATGTGCAGTTCATCTTCGGTGATCCGGGCGACCGCCTGATCGCGGGTGATTGGACCGACGACGGGGTCTTCACGCCGGCGTTGTTCCGGCCGTCGAACACGACCATGTATTTCCGCTACACCAACACCCAAGGCAACGCCGACAACGAGTTCATCCCGATCCCAACGGACGCGGCGTGGTTCCCCGTCGCAGGAAACACAAACTAGGCGACCTCCGACACGGAGCGGCATCGAGCATCGGAGCGTTGCGAGCTACCAACTTCGTAGCCGAAGCCGCCCCCACTTCAGTGGTGGGGACGAAGTGGTCCTACTCGTAGCCCAGGTCGGGCCTGAGCTTCTGGCCGGACTTCGCGAACGTGCCTGAGCCGCGACCGATCTCCCGTTCCTCAGCATCATGAACCACGGCCTCGGCTATCCAGCGCGTGCGGCTTTCGTTGACCACATGGCCGACTGATCGAAGAATCCCGGAGGAGACTGGTCGAGTGAGATACACAGTGAACGTCGTGGTCAGCACGAACTCGTCGGTGAGGAGGGAGTTGACCGCGAACCATGCCGCATCGTCGAGCATCTTGAAGTACACGGACCCGTGGACGGCCCCGGCTGCGTGGAACAGGTGCTCCTTGACCGGAATCGTGATCTCCGAACGTGCCCGAACAACTCGGATTGTCGGCCGGTAGAAGTCGTTGAGCGGCGCACTCAGGTACATGCGCTCGAGCTTGCGGTAGTGGTCTTCGTGCGGATCGGCTTCGGCGTTCTCCATGCTGCTGGTCACTCTACGTGCCGAACTCCGATGCTCGGCGATCGATCCCATGCCGCCGGGTAGCGTGTGGCGAGCGTTCAGAATCGGAGGTCGCTCACATGGAGATCAACCACGATCCGTCGACCGGACTCACCGGGCTGATCGGAATCGAATACGAAGAGGCCGGTCCGGAGCGGGTTGTGCTGAGCCTCGAGATCGACGAGCGCCACCACCAGCCGTACGGGCTCGTCCACGGCGGTACGTACTGCGCCCTTGTTGAGACCGCCGCGTCATTCGGGGCGGCACTCTCAGCCATGGAGCGGGGCATGACCGGCGCCGTGGGAGTTTCGAACTCGACCGACTTCTACCGCTCTCACCGGGAGGGCAAGATCCGAGCGACGGCGACACCCGTCCACCGAGGCCGCACCCAACAGGTCTGGCAGGTGGATGTGACCCGAGCCGAGGACGACGTCATCCTGGCCCGCGGCCAGGTCCGGTTGCAGAACATCGCCGACCCGACCGTCATCGGTGGCGGAGGCGAGTAGTACACCGGCATCCCAATCGATTGCGGAGCCAGCGGGCAGGGGTGCCAGTCGTTAAGGTTCTGCCGACCGGGGACCACGAAGTTTCCGCGCCGGAGGCACAACCATGGAGGTTCGGGTATGGGGAACGGAAGCGGAGTAACGACAGCCGGAGGGTTCGGGAGTGTGAGCCTGCCGCGCAAGATCTCGGGCGGACTAGTGATCCTGGTCGGCGTTGTGTTCATCGTGGTGACGCTGATCAACAACCTGTTCGCGGTCGGCCCCGCGTTCGAGGAGATGATCACCGACTTCCGGCCGTTGCTCGCGGAGGAGTCGCTCAACACCGCTCGGGCCGACATCGCCGTGCTCGACGCCGCGGGTACGGAGTTCCAGACGGCTGTTGCTCCCGGCATGGCGCAAGCACTCGGCATGACACCCGAGGAGTTTGCGGGGATGGTTCAGAAGGAATACCCGGCAGTTGACCAGGGCATGCAGGCCCTCCCGGAAATCACGGCGACGTTCTCCGGATTGATTGACACCTTGGACAGTCAGCGGGCGCTGTTCGAGTCCGCCGACGCCATTCCAACCGATGACCTGCCGGCAACGACGGTGCCGTGGATCATCACGATCTCCGGGCTGCTGGCAATTGCGGCAGGCGTGATGCTGTTCATGCCAGGGCGGGTGTGGGCGATCGTCGCAGCCGTGCTCGGCGCAGTCCTGTTGATCACGACGTTCGCATTGAATCTGCCTCAGAAGGCGGCGGACGCCGACGAACTCAACGAGAACCTGACACCGATCTACACGCAGGAGTTGATCGACGGAGCGGAGGGTTCGCTCGCCATCGTTGGTGCGATGGGGCAAGAGATGCAGACGAAGATGCTGCCCGATCTTGCGGCGAGTCTCGGGATGAGTCCCGATGAGCTGAACGCGTTCATGGGAGAGAACTTCCCGGCAACGGCGGCTGCAATGCAGAGCATGCCCGAATCGTTGCCACGCTTCGAGGCATTTGTCGCGACCTTCGCGATGAATCTCGACAACTACGAGACGATTCAACCGGTGAGCTTCACACCGATCATCTGGATGATGGTGATCGGCGGAATCCTGATCCTGCTGGCCGGCGGCTACTGCATCTTCATCAGGTAGGAGAACAACAAGCGACAGGCTGCCCGCTCTCGCGGCGATCGAAAGGTCGGCGGGGGAGCGGGCGTCTACGCGCCGAGTTTGCGTTCGGCCATCCCGTTGAGGACCTCGAGGACGACGCGGTTGGCCAGGAATGCGGTGATCTGGCCGGGACCGTCGTAGGGCGGGGAGACCTCAACAACATCCGCTCCAATGACGGGGAGTTCACGTGCGAGCCGGCGAACCGTGTCGAGGAGCTCTCGCGAGGTGATGCCCCCCGGTTCTGGTGTCCCGGTTCCGGGGGCCATGCCGGGATCAACCACGTCGATGTCGACCGAGATGAAGATCCCTCTCGAGTCCGAACCGGAACACGACGCCACCGCGTCGTCCACCACCGCAGGGAGCCCGCGCTCGGCGATCTCGGTCATGAGGTAGGTCTCCATGCGCTGTTCGGCCATCCAGGCGACCGTTGTTGGACCGGGCCAGTAACCGCGCAAGCCGATCTGGACGAAGCGGTGTCCGGGCACCGCCCCTGATTCAATGAGCCGTCGCATCGGCGTTCCGTGTCCGTGGAGCTGCCCGGCGTTCGTTTCTCCTGTGTCGGCATGTGCATCGAAGTGCACGAGGCCGAACGAACCGTCGCCGTGCACGCGAGCGAGGCCGGTTCCGTTCCCGAAGGTGACCGAGTGGTCACCCCCCAGGACGATCGGGATCGCACCTGCTTCCGCGATTCGCTCCACCGTGTCCGCAAGCGTCTCGAGCCCTCGTTCGAGGTAGCCGGGAGCAACCTCGATGTCGCCGGCGTCTACTACCGAAAACTGTTCGAAGGGGTCGATACCGGTCGGGAGATGCGGCCGGTGCATGTCAGCGTCGAGGTAGTCGGCCTCGCGGATCGCCTTCGGCCCGAATCGTGCACCGCCGCGATAGGTCGCGCCCCAGTCGATGGGGGCTCCAAGGATCACGACATCCGCCCCGGATCCGGCCAGTTCGTCGATTGGAACGGTCGGAACGCCACAGAAGGTCGGGAAGCTGGCGAATCGGTAGACGTCTGACATCACAACACCTCGTGGTTCTCTCATGAAGCGTAGAGAATGGACCAGCTGCCGGCTGGGATACTACGACCGACCACCATAGGTGACCGGGTCGCTGCCGCCCCTCAGCTCGCTGAGGTGTCTCGCCGAGATGCGAGGGTTGCTCCCGCGATGACCATGACGACACCGGCCACAGCGACCGGCCCCACAACGTCGCCCCGGAACACAACACCGAGGATCAATGCAACGACGGGGATCAGGTAGGTGAGCACCGACGCACGGGTCGAGCCGACCCGCCCGACGAGGTTCCCCATGAACACGAACGCAATACCCGTTCCAAGGACGCCGGCGACAGCAACCGCAAGGAACGGCGCCCACTCGAACGTGCTGCCAGTTGCTCCTACGATTCCGAGCGGTGCCGTCCACAGCGTGGCGAGCGCCAGCATCCTCGCCATCACGGCGATCGATCCGTACTGCTGCTGGATCGGCGCGGAGATGTTGATCGCAAGCCCGTAGCACGCGGTCGCGATGACAACGAGTGCCACGCCGAGCGCTTCCGTGCCTCCTTCACCGACGGATGGGGCGCTGATGGCCACCACTCCGGCGAAGCCGATGATGAGTCCTGCGATTGTCACAGCCCGTGGCAGGCGGCGGAGCATCACGATGGCGACGACGGCGGCGAAGATCGGGACGGCACCGTTGAGCATCCCCGCGATCGCCGAGTTGATGTATTGCTGAGCGATTGGGAAGAGGGTGTACGGGATTGCAACCCAGATCACCGACAAGGCCACCAGGCGTGGCCAGTCCGCTCGGTTGATTCGTGTCGACCGTGCGGCCGGAACCAGCCAGAGGGCGGCCGCACCGAGGCCGACACGCAGCAGGGTGATCAGCCCCGGTTCGAACGCCTCGAGGCCGATGTCCATGAGGACGAAGGAGGATCCCCAGATGAGTGCGACCGAGACGAAGAGCGTCCAATCGAGGGGAGAGAAAGCCTCACGGTTCACGCCCTCGGAGGTCGAGAGGATCTTCCGCGATTCGGGTGGTGTCGACATCAGCTGTAAGAACCCCTTCCGGGAGGGAATCGTTGCAGGTCGCTGCTCGTAGCTACGAGTTCATCGACACTCGGGTAGCTTGGTCCCGAACTCGATCACGACATTCGGCGGGGCATCAGGCGGTGCAGTACGATCCGGCTATGGTCGAACGCTTCCCCGAAGTCCAGGGCACAAGCCTCTCCCTCGTTGACCACCAGATCCCAGGAACCTTGGCGGGTCAGGTGAATCTGCTGCTGATCGCCTTTCGGCAATGGCAACAGAGGGATGTCAACACGTGGCTGCCGACGGCGGCGGCGCTGGCAGGGGAGTACGCGAGTTTCAGGGCGTATGAGCTGCCCGTGATCTCGAAGGCCTACCGGCCCGTCTCAGGATTCATCGACGGCGGGATGAGGTCGGGGATTCCCGATCCCGGCGTTCGGGATTCGACCATCACGATCTACCTGGATCGAAAGCGCTTCCTCCGTGCTCTCGACATCAATTCGGTCGGTGAGATTGTGCCCATGCTGGTCACGCCGGACGGCGAGATTCTCTGGCGGACGACGGGTCGGATGACCGACGACGGAGACCAGGGGTTGCGGACAGCGGTGGAAGAGTACCTACGACCGAATGGTCGGTGAAGCAGCTGCGGAGATGCGTCCCTGTGACAAGGGGTCGAAATGCCTTCCTTCGACTCTGGTGGATCGGAGTAGCTTTGGCATAGTGAGAGGTCGGACTCCGAGAGGGTGAGAGCATGAGCGCAGGTCGAATCGTTGCGGTAATTGCCGGTGTGGTCGTCGGGCTGATGGCCATGGGTCTTCTCATCGCAGGGGCGTTCCTCACCATCGGGTACGCCGTTACGACTGAGGACGACGGCTACTTCGACACCTCACCGAAACGATTCGGCTCGCCGACGGCTGCCATCACAACTGAAGAAGCTGATCTCACGCCCGAGCCCGACACTCCCGCCTGGGTCTGGGACTTCGTGGACCTGACCGTTCGGTTCAGCGTTGCCGAGTCGGACGGAGATGTGTTCCTCGGGATCGGTCCGGGGCCAGACGTGGATGCCTACCTCGGTGCAACCGCTCACGACCAAGTCCAAGAGATTCGACCAGGCGACCCGGTGCGTTATCGCTCGATTCCCGGAGGTGTCGAGGTTGAACCACCCGGTGAGCAGGACTTCTGGGTAGCGGAGACTTCAGGTGCAGGCGCGCAGGAACTCGTTTGGGATGTGACTGAAGGCCGCTGGGTCGTGGTATTGATGAACTCCGACGGGTCGGCTGGAGTAGTGGCCGACGTTGCGATTGGAGCGAAGTCGGGCGTGATTCTCCCTGTCGGAATCACGATGCTCGGATTCGGGCTGTTGCTGTTCGTGATCGCCGTCGTGATCATCGTTCTCGCTGCCGTCGTCGGGCGGGGCGATGAGCCGTTGCCTTCGCGTGCCCCGCGGGTGGCATCTGCCGAGCCGGTGTGGGTCGAGGCCGCGATCGACGAACCACTGTCTCAATGGCTTTGGCTGGTGAAGTGGTTCCTAGCCATTCCCCACTTCTTCGTGCTGTTCTTCCTTTGGATAGCGTTCGCCTTCGTGACCTTCATCGCTTGGTGGGCCATCCTCTTCACGGCTCGCTACCCCGAGGGGCTGTTCAGGTTCAACGTCGGCGTGATGCGCTGGACGTGGAGGGTGACGTACTACGCCGGGCCCGGCGGACTCGGGACGGATCGCTATCCGCCGTTCACGCTCGACGACGTTCCCGACTATCCGGCACGATTCGATGTTGTGTACCCGGAGCGGCTCTCCCGCGGTCTGATCTTCGTGAAATCGTGGCTGCTGGCGATCCCGCACTACCTCGTCGTCGCTCTATTCGTCGGAGGGACATACGCCTGGGCCGGGGATCGATACTGGACCGGGCCGGCCGCGGCCGGCGGCTTGATAGGCGTCCTCGTCTTCATCGCAGCCGTCATCCTCCTGTTCACCCGCCGGTACCCGCAGTCGCTGTTCGATCTGATCATCGGCCTCAATCGTTGGGTCCTACGCGTCGAGGCGTACGTGCTCCTCTTGACCGATCAGTATCCGCCGTTCCGCCTTGACCAAGGGGGATCGGAACAGGACCCGGTGGCTGATTCGACAACTGTGTGACGGTATCCGGCTTCGCTGTCGCCTGATTGCGACGCCGGTATCGTGACGCCAAATGGCGAGCCATCCCGATCCCATGAATGCACTCGTCTTGGGTGGAGTTGCCTGGGACACGATCGTATACGTCGACGAATTCCCGAGACCTCACCCGCACACCGTCTTCGCAAGCGGCTTCAAAGAAGCGATTGGGTCGAGCGGTGCAGGCAAGGCAATGAACCTCAGCCACCTCGGGGGCGCGGTGACCCTCTGGGCCCTCGTGGGAGATGACGATGCGGGCCGGCGGATTCGCCGCGAGATGCACCGCCGGGGCGTCGCATTCGTCGGTGTGACCGATCCGAAGGGCACGACCCGGCACATCAACCTCATGGATCGGGAAGGGGAGCGAATCTCGATCTTTACCAACGCCGGATCCAACCGGTTCGACGTGGATGTCGCGTCGATGGCTCCGGCGGCCGCGGCCGCTGATCTGGCGTCGGTCACGATCGCGAACCATTGTCGGCCGTTCCTGCCGATGTTGCGCGAGATGGGCGTGCCGATCTGGGTGGACCTTCACGACTACGACGGCGTCAATCCCCACCACGACGAATTCATCGAGGCCGCCGACCATCTGTTGATGAGTTCGGTCGCGATGCCCGGGTGGCGCCAGTTTCTCGATCATCGGGTCGCCGCAGGTACGCGTGTCGCGATCTGCACACACGGCTCATCCGGCGCGAGCGGACTCACTGCAGACGACGAATGGGTGGACATTCCAGCCGTGCCGGTTCCCAACATCGTTGACGCCAACGGCGCCGGTGATGCGTTCTTCGCCGGATTCGTCGTCGCGTGGCATCAGGGAGGTGGACTCCCCGCGGCAATGATCGGCGGCGCAGAGGCCGCAGCGGCGGCAGTGCAGTCACCGGAACTGGCGCCGCCACCCGTTCTTGGGTAGATGGGGGAAACCGGCCTCCCTCGGCTACGCACGAAGGGGAAGTGAACCCTCGGTTCGTTTGACCGACGCGGTCGGCAATACCGTGCGGTCCGAAATGACCCATCGTCCGGACAGATCTCTGAAGCAGACCGGCCTCGAACGCGGAGGCTCGGATCCCCGTGACTGAGATCATCAGCCGCGTGCTGCCGATCCTTCTGCTGATCACCATCGGCTTCGGGCTTCGTCGCACCAACTTCATCTCTGAGAGCACCGCCGGTGACCTGCGGAAGCTCGTTGTCAACCTCGCTCTGCCGGCCGTCTTGTTCACCTCGTTCCTCGAGATCGAGTTCGACTCGAACGATGTGGCGATCGTCGTCGCCACCTTCCTGCTGTGCGTCGCCCTCTACGGACTCGGACGCGCCCTCCAACCGCGGTTCGGCGCCGGGCACGAGTACTTCCCGTTTCTGATGACGGGTTTCGAGTCGGGGATGCTCGGAATCAGCCTCTTTGGTAGTGCGTACGGATTGAGCCGGGTTGGGTACTTCGCCGTCGTCGACCTCGGCCATGAGCTGTTCATCTGGTTCTTCTTCCTTGCGCTGCTGCTCGCCAAACGCGACGGAATCCAGAGCCCGGGACGGTTGTTCGGAGCGTTCATCCGGTCGCCGGTGATCATTGCCATTATCGCCGGCATTGTCGCGAGCCTCGCTGGCCTCCGTGATGCGCTCTACAACGGGCCGATCGTCGGTGGAGTGATGAACACCCTCGTATTTCTCGCTGCGCTGACGGTTCCCCTGATCCTGCTGATCGTCGGGTACGGGATTCAGCTGGATCGCCGCGGCATACGCGAGGCGGCAACTCCGGTGGCGATCCGCTTGGCGATTCTGCTCCCGCTCGCGCTCCTACTGCCCGTCCTCCTGTTGGATTCGCTTCTCGACGGAAACCAGTACTCACAGGCGGCCTTTTTCACTCTGCTGATCCTGCCCCCGCCCTTCATCATCCCGCTCTACATGAAGCCGGACATGCCGGACGAGCAGCGCTATGTCAACAACGTGCTCAGTCTCTACACGGTTGTCTCGGTTGTTCTCTTCGTCGGCTACGTGATGATCAACCCTCTTTAGGTCGCCGTTGCCTTGGTGACCCTGAGCGAATCAGGTAGGCCCGACGTGGTCATTGGGGCATCTTCGAGGGCGAGCTCCGCATGATGGCGTGGGGTGTCTGCATGGCAGTTCAGATCGGTGCGGCGTTCCTCGCCGGGAGTGGCGGCTGAGCGGAGCGGCTCGTGTTACCCGGCGGGATCAACTGCTCGTGGCGTCCACCAGTCGCTTGATCTCGTCCTCGATCTGACGCTGCTGACTCCCGAGATCTCCTAGCTCCTCCAGCACGCGATCTAGCAGCTCGATGATGTGCTCGTTGGTCGGTTTGGCCTCGTGCGCCATGGCATACCTCCTTCTTCTCCCGACGGTACTCGGCCTGACGGCGAGGTGTGGCTGGCCTGTACGAAGACCGCGGCGTGGTGAATGCACTGCGACCGGCGGACCGGCCGCTGTCACCTGCAGCGCCGGTCTGTGAATCCGGTTTGCAGATTCTTCGCCAGGTCTTCACCATGGGATCATGAGTGATGGCACGCTCGAATGGCTGGCCGGGGGAGATCCTGCGATCCGATGGCAGGTGCAGCGCGACCTTCTCGGCCGGAGACCTCGGACTTGGCGTGCGACACGGGCCGCCGTTGAGAGGGGAGGGTGGGGGAGACGTCTCCTCGATGAGCAAGACCCCGGAGGAACGTGGGGCAACGGCCTCTACACACCCAAGTGGACCTCGACGACGTACACTCTGCTGCTGCTCCGAAGGCTTGGGCTGCCCTCCTCGAACGAACGGGCCATAGCGGGCAGCCGTCGACTGCTCGACGACGCCGATTGGTT